>ERZ779843.349-NODE-349-length-71674-cov-12.861503_pt1 | contig 71674 bp, 79 predicted proteins | sample MGYA00511560_ERZ779843 | MGnify/ENA primary metagenome ERZ779843 (study PRJEB29588, sample SAMEA2158062) | human gut metagenome | biome: human gut; feature: human-associated habitat; material: faeces | place: Denmark | collected 2008/2010 ... | reverse complement strand
CCGCGGCACCCTTGCTTGAAACAGGAATGCGGACGATTGAAATCGCAGGGGATAGGGGAGACGTGGAACTGGTGGCAACTGAATGGGTAAACAAGACCATAACTGACGAGGCCCTACAGCTGACGGATGAGCAGAGAAAGCAATGGATATCTATGGCACCTGCCCTGGGTATGACCAACTTCCAGTCTTTCCGTGGCTACGTGCAGGAAGCTTCCGACAGGTATCAGTACGAAGGCGAATCCGCCGCGGCTGAATACCTTGCGGGTGTTATTCGCGACCTGCCCAACACGATGGCCTATGCCAACGATACAAACGTCAGTGTCATGCGCTCCATGCTGACCGAAGCATTCGACGCAATGAAGAGCCGCGAAGCCAACGTTCCCCTTGATGACCACCTCGACCTTCAGGGTACGGGGGATGAAAGCCTTGATGAAGCATCCGTCGTAATCAATACGCTGACCAATGAACCCACGGAAACCACGGAAGCCGTAGCTCCCACGGAAGCCGCGGCACCCTTGCTTGAAACAGGAATGCGGACGATTGAAATCGCAGGGGATAGGGGAGACGTGGAACTGGTGGCAACTGAATGGGTAAACAAGACCATAACTGACGAGGCCCTACAGCTGACGGATGAGCAGAGAAAGCAATGGATATCTATGGCACCTGCCCTGGGTATGACCAACTTCCAGTCTTTCCGTGGCTACGTGCAGGAAGCTTCCGACAGGTATCAGTACGAAGGCGAATCCGCCGCGGCTGAATACCTTGCGGGTGTTATTCGCGACCTGCCCAACACGATGGCCTATGCCAACGATACAAACGTCAGTGTCATGCGCTCCATGCTGTCCGAAGCATTCGACGCAATGAAGAGCCGCGAAGCCGTAGCTCCCACGGAAGCCGCGGTCCCTGCGGCCCGTGAGGAAGCCAATAAGATAGTAGCTCCTGTGCAGAACTTCCTCGACAATGGTACGGGGAGAGAAGCCGCCGAGGAAACCGTAGATACTTTGGCCGCAGGGACGGCTACGTTTGACCCCAACACCGGGGCATGGCTATCCCATGGCTCCCTGGAACAGCGGGCAGAGAAGCTGGTGGTGCTTAATAGCATGACCAGTCCCACGGGCCCCGTAGTTACCACGAACACTGGGGAGAGTATTGTCATGACTCCCAACGCCAGTATGTATGCGCCGAGTGCCAACCCCAAAGCGGAAGAGGCTCCTACTACCAAATGGGGGAACGCCGTCATGAGCCTTGACCTGCCTACGGACGGGACTGGAGTCAATGGTATTAACCTCCTGAACAGGTTGAGCGTCAACGCTACACCTGCTCAGAAGAAAGCCATTGAAGGATTGACGCAGGCTCTCAATGCCGCGGGCCTTGACCTCGCAGTCCGTATGAGCACAGCGACTTACGGTAACTTCTCCCCTGCCATGATTACCTACAATCAGGGTGCGGATGGTGAACTGGCTGGTGGCGTTATTGACCTCTTCACCAACAGGGAGAACGCGGTGGAAGGCACTACGGGTACACTCATCCATGAAGCTATCCACCTGCTGGACCGACACCTGCGGAAGAACAATGCAGAATATGGCCGGGAAATGAGCAAGCTTCGCTCAGCTATGGCGGCTCGCTTCAACGACATCCATGCAGTCTTGCGGGAGGCTTACGACAATAGCCTTGACCCCAACGAGATGAACGCAATCGCCGCTGTCATGAACGACCTGGCCTACGGGATTAAGGGTGCTGACGAGTTCGCCTCTGTGGTCTTCTCCAACCCCGTCATCAATTCTCTGGTAATGGGATTCACCGGGAAGAATGCGGATATGGACATGCTTACCCGGTATGCGGAAACGACAGGTAAACGTAAGCCGATTCACAATCGTATCATCGACTGGTTGCGCGACCTCTTTCATGAGGTTCGCAATGAAATGCAGAATGCGCCTGTTCTCGATGAGGCAGAATGGAACGCCTATGTCCAGCGCGTGGCCGACGTAGCCCCGGAAGGTGCCTGGTATAGTCTTGACCGACCGGAAACCTATGCAGTAAATGTGACGGACTACACCGGGAATAAGCTGGGTAAATCCTATTTCAACCCCATGGCCTATGAGAGCGGCCTCTCCCAGCGCATGAGCTTCGGTGTGGCCGCAGAAATTGTAGGCTCTTCCTCCGGCAACTGGACGACCATGTTCCGCAACGGTTGGCGCATGACCCGCTGGGGGCAGGGAGGTATCAACGTTCCCACCCCGGAACAGCGTCTCGTCCTACAAGAACAAATGGTCAACCTGAGCGCATCCTATGAGCGCGTCAATAAGCGTCTGGGTAAGGTGAAGGAGCTTGCGGATAAGTATGTCCAGAAGAACAACCTCACCACTAATGCCCGGCAGAAACTTGCCTCTGCCATCATTGACACGGCAGGTAATCTGGACAATGACATCGACCCGGAAACCGTGGAACGTATTAACCGTGAAACGAATGCGGAGATTGCTCAGCTCAAGGAAACCCGTGACTACCGTATCAATGCGGCGAAGCAACACGTACAGAGGGTGGTTAATCAGAACGCTAAACTGATTCGTGCCGCCAACCTCATGGCCAACACCAGTGAAGGACGTGCATCCATCAATGAAATGATTCGTCTCCTTAACGAAGTTGGCCGGGAAGGATATGCATCTACGGTCAATGCCGAAACTATGGCTCCCGCTATGAACCAAAGGCTCACGGAATCCATGGATTCCCTGGGTTCACGGGTTCGTGACCTGGGGAATGCGGCTCTCGCCTCTCGCTACTATGCACTGGCACGGGACACCAAGAGCTACATTCTGGACCAGGTGAATGGGGTGGAATCTCCCTTCACTCTGGATGAATTGCAGGAGGGCTGGGATAATCTGCGCTCCGACTACCTGCGTGACGAGCTGTCCAAGAACGTTGAAACGGCCAACATGCTCCGTGACATTAAGGAGGCTAAGGCTCAAGCTCGTGAATGGATTAAAGAGGCTAACGCGGAATACGCGCAAGCCACACGCCATACGGGTATTAAGGCAGACGGTACGGTCGTTGAATCCGGCATCGTTTGGAAGAAGCGTGATGCCGCCCTGCTGGAAGCCCGAAGGAAGAAGCAGGCTGAATTCATGGCTCGTCGTGAAGCTGGTGAAAAATACCTGAAGGAGCAAGGCGTAATCGGAAACCTCATCTACAATGCAGTTGTCGATGCCCGCAAGGAAATCGCAGTAACGCAAATGGCTATCGCCCGCATCACGGGTGACAGCAAGATGGAAGACAATGCCAAGCGCATGGACTACCTGCATCGCACCTATCTGGCTGTGGGTAAGCACGCTGGGGACTACACGAAGACGATGCGGGAAATCATCGCCAATCCTAACGGTGAAACCGCACAAGCCTTTAAGGGGCTTACCGTTCTGTTGAATGAAGCCGCGACGGCTCATGCCGAAACCCATCAGAGGGAGATGGCCGAAACCGTAAGCACCGTGCTGGACAATATGCAGGCACTTGCAACCCTGCATGATGAACTGAACCTTGAGGTAGTGCCCGCAGGGGACACGGCTAACGAGAACAACGCACTCCTGTTCAATGGTGTTGCCAAGAACTTCAGAAGTCGCAATATTCTTGACTTCATCCATGACAACTATGGGGAAATTCAGTTGGCTTCTGACCTCAAGAACGGAATGAATATGTCCAGCATCTACGATAAGGCCATGTCCATGATTGTGCAGAGCGACAGGTACACGGCCAAACGTCTGGACAAAGTGAAGCGCAGGCTTCGCACGGAAGCCCAGGATAAATACATTGAATCCCTCCTACAAGGTGTGCCGGGCGATACGCTTCTGGACAAGCTGGGTTCCTTCAATTCAGGAGATGCCCTGGCCCACAGGATAAATGAAATCTTCCCCATGGTTCCGGTCAATGCCATCAACCAAATCTGGAATACCCCGCACCTGGATATTGAAGAGAAGCTGAACGACGTGGTGGACCTTCTCCGTAAGCAGGCAGAGATTCAGATGAACCTCAATGGTCTGGGCAATGTCATTAACGCTCAGGACATTAAGACGTTGGAATACCCCCAGCTCGCGGAACTGGCCATAGCTCATGCCAAGGAAGCCATTGACGAAGTACTGTCCAAGAAACGCACCCGTGAAGACGTAACGTCTATGCGGAAACGTGAACCGGAATGGAAGCGCAAGGCCATGCACGAACTCCACGATACTACCATTGGTGAAGCCATTGGCGTATTGCAGAACACTGTTTCCCTCCAGTCTAAACTGGCAGTGAATCAGGTGCTGTCTGATGAATATGCAACAGTGCTTAAAGACCAGGGGGTTGTAGTCGCGGAGGACAGTGCGGACCGTACCCCTGACATGGTGGAAGTCATGTTGAAGAATAAGCGTAATTCCCTGAACGGACTCTACACTACGCCGGATGTGGCTCGTGCCATTTACAAAATCTACATGCCCTCTGACGAAATCATGGACTCCAAGACCAGCACGTATAAGGATGTCCGCAAGTACTGGAAGAGCCACACAGGAAGACCTGGCTTCCTCTCAAAGACGGGCGGCTACATCAACACGGCCACTCTTATTGCCAGCCCAGGTTCCACCTTCCGTAACGCCTATGGTACTGCGGCTCAGATGCTTCATGCTGGTGCGTTCCCGATAAAGGGACTCAAGGACATTGGTTCCCTCGTGAAAGAATGGGGCCAGATGCACAGGCTCTACCTCAAGGCACAGGAAGGCGGCATTGGTGCGGAGTCTTCTGCTCAGAAGCTCCTACAGGCTGAGTCTAAATACAATGAGAAGATTCGCTACTGGCAGGAGATTGGTCTTCTTGATGCGGGGCAGGGTGAATTCCTTCGGAATATTTGGAAGTCCGAAGAGTTCGCGACAATGCAGGGAGAACTGGAATCCACGGATTCCGAGGATTCCTTCTATGCCTTTGCCGAAGCGTTAGAGGATAAGAGGTCCAAGACCACCATCAAAGATGTGGCCAAGAAGGCAGGACATGGTGTTGCATACCCCGTGAAATTGGCCGCCTTTGCTTACGGGATGCCGGATGCCGCGGCTAAGATTGCGTTGTTCGGTAATCAGCAGGCACTCAGCCGCAAGCAGTTGGAGGTCCAGCTGGAACGGGCGACCATGAGAGCGGCCGCTGGGGAAGAACTCAATGCCAGGCAGAAGGCCCTTGTCCGCGCGGCAGGTGATGGTGAAGTGGCATGGAATGCGTATGTCGATAGGCATGCGGCTTCCAAGGTAAAGAACCTGCTTCCGACAGGGACGCGCACGCCGAAATGGGTGAGGCACATGGGGTCGATTGTAGCCCCTTACTTCATGTTCCAGTACCATACCTTCCAGTCCGCTATGTATAACGTGGGCTACGGCATGGAAGAAATTAGCGACGGTGTATGGGCTATGAAGAACGGCATGAGTAAGGACGGTGCCTACCTCGTAACCCGCGGGCTTGGCCGATTCATGGGTTCCGCGGCGGCTCTGACTGCCATGCCCATGCTTTCCCGCTGGGCTCTCATCACAGCGTTGCATACTCTTTATGGTGATGATGAGGACAAGATGCAATTCATTACGAATGAGGGGGCACTCCGTAAGATGGCAGAGGCTGGACTCTTCCCGGAATATGACAAGTACGGTGACTTACTCGCCGTAGTGGACAAGGAAAGGAACGAGTTTACCTACTTTAATCTTGACTATGTGAACCCCTACAAGAACGTGGTCAAGAGCTTTGGTACACTCTACAGACTAGCAGTCAAGTATGACGAAGACAAGTGGTCCAGCAATCCTATGGGTGAACTTCACAACCTGTTGGAAGGCACTGTGTTATCTCCGTCCATGGGGCTCGCTACCCTGTTTGAAGTGTTAGATGCTGAAGGATTCCATTATCAGTATGCGACTACGGGCAATGAGAACGTGGACTTCATACCTGCGGTCGTCAATGCTCTAACCCTCACGGCGGGCTTCGAACCGTCCATGGGTGGCGGCCATACCTGGGAATGGGCTGAACGTCTGGCAACTACAGCGAATAGCAAAGTTCCGTTCTATAGTTGGGGTGTCAAGTCTATCCGTTCTCTGGGTGGAGATACCCCCGACCTTAGCTGGGGAGCATTCGCCGCGCAGACGATTGGTACGGGGATGCGTGGGCCGAAGGACCTGACGGAAACCTTCGCTCAAGGGTTGAAGAATTCCCAAGCTTCGCTCAACCGAGCCAAGCGTATGACGATTCTCAAGCCGAACTACTATAAGCGAATGGAGTCCGGAGCTGACGTGGATGCCGTGGTTGCCGAGGAATCCGAGGCTATCATTAAGAGCTATACCAACGTGGTGAACGGGGTGCGCTTCGTCTATGGACTGAGCCGAACCTTGCCAGAGAATATGAGGGATGCTGTCCTTGCCTCCGCTATCGAACGTTCCGGCATGAGTGCCAACAGGTTCAAGGCGGCCATGAGTGGCATCCTCCCTGAACTGATTAGCAAGGAGTCTGCCAAGGAAGCCATTGCTCGTCTCCAACTGGAAGATAAGAAGGCAAGCACGACGGAACGTGGTCATGAACTGATTCAGAAACAGATTGACCTCATCCTCCAGCAGGCTGGAAGCGGTTCCGTGGATGTCAATGACAGAGCCTTGAGCCAGAAGGAAATTGATGGTTCTCTTCGACAGTAGGCTACATTAAATCCTTGACTTACAGAGGGCATGGGGGGTACAATCCTCCCATGCCCTCTTTTCGTATAGTACCCAATCATGTCAGAGCCACCCCTCCCGGTGGCTGGAAATTTATTGTCCCGGAATCTATGAGCGTTCGACTGAAAGGTGTTAAGGTTGAAGGCCCTACACTGGAACAGCTCAGGAAAAATGTTACCCGCCTCTTCATCAACAACGGGGAACCTTTCCGAAATGAAGCTTTCGAATCTGAACTATGCTCCTATCTCCCCCCGGAGTATTGTCAGACGTGCGGAGATAAGGGTATCGAGTGGCGGGAATATGAACCCATGTCTGCACGCAAAGTCCTGTCCTTCTTTGCCACGATGGTATTGTGGTATAGACAGGGGCACAGGTTTGTAAGCAGTGAAGAGGCTCGACGACGCTACGATATTTGCAGGAACTGCCCTCGTGCTACGGACGTACCTCCCCCAGGTTTGGATAAGGAAGGGTGTGCTACCTGCGGTGCCGAAGGGGCTGGAAGAAAATTCTTAAAAGAGAAAACACAAAATCTTGTGGACCTCTCTGGCGGGCGGCCTCCCTTATACTGCACCTTGTGTGGTTGTGACCTGACGGTGAAGGCCCACTTTGATATAGACTCTGACTGTTGGAAGAAAAATTCTTGACAATAATAAAACAACAGTCATACTGGCGTTGCTATGAAAGAGCAACGAACTAGAAAGAAACTAACACAATGAAGAGAGAAGAATGCAAAGTAGGAACAATGGTCCGGGTTACTTGTGGCGAACACAAATCTGCTATAGGTATTATCAAGGAAGATGATGGAACCGGAACATTGCCTATCAGAGTCAGATACATTGATGAGACAGGCTACGATTTCTACGAACCCTTTGAGTTAGAACCTTACTCATGCACAGACATTAACCACAACGAATCCAAAATGAAAACCACCTTTGAACCTGAAGAACTTAAAAACATAACCCTGCATAAGGGAAGCACCGCATATATCAAATCTTCACAGGGCGGGGTCCCTGTCGTCCTTGGCGTTGAAGTGGACCATATCTCCTACGATATTAAACGCAAAACTGTTGAAGTGACATACACCAACCACCATTTCAGGACTCAGGAATGCGGCACTTTGAATCTGGAAGTATTCTTCTGTGCAGATGATGCCAACATGTCAGCTATTCGAGAATACGAACGTGTAGTCCAGAGCCTCAAGCGCGGCTGGGAATCAGCAGAAGCTCATTTAGAACAGCTCAAAAAAAATCATAAGGATAAAAACTATATCGTCAAATAAAGATTGACAGCTTGAATGGTAACACGGTATAAAACCCTTGCAACGATAGACATTCTGTTTGGACTGTAAGTTGTGTTTGGGTTCTTAGCATCGGCCCCCGTAGGTTAATTCCTACGGGGGCCATGTGCTTATTTAGATTCAAGGTGGGCGACAAGTTGTGTAATCGCTCCAATGCAGGCTTGCAATTCGGAAGCTGGATTAACATCCGCTAGCTTGTCATGCGTCCAGATGTTGAAGAGTCGTACAAGAATCCTGTCCTCTTCACATTCTTTATAGCTTTTAGCCATCACTGTGCGCTGAAACTGTTTCAAGATTAGGTGAAGCTCATAGGTCTCAAATACTTTCGCCCAGTTTTTGGCATGGTATTCGAGGTACCACTTAGCCTTCTTGAGGTCTTCAATGCGGTTCTTCTTGTACCGTGAACGCATCAAATATTTTACGGCGTTGCCAAGGGCAAAGGGAAGCTTGCCTGTAATCTGGATAGCTTCAATTCCGCTGGGGTGTGATGTATAATGGGAGGGATGATTAACTGCATCATGGGTAATGGAATCCTCTTCAGGAATATCTGCAAAAGCCTGGGTCTTTACCCGGCTTGCCACTACCGCATTGATTACTTCGTGTTCTTGCATTGATTTATAAGAGCTTTATAGATTAAACGTTGTTGATATTTTTGAACAAAGTGTTGGATGTTTAGAATGAAATCCGCAGGGACTGCGACTAGAGTATATTTTCTAGCGTATCTTCGTAGCAGATACCGCACCATTCCATTTGTTTTTCCTACGATTTCTTTAGCTTTAACAGCATCTCCCACCAGTGTCACTACCATGGAAATATGGTGCTGAACACCGTTAAGATAATAACCGACCGAAAAGGCGTTGCTGTCTGCCTTCCACATTATAGCACACTCTGAGTCCTCACCGTAGCGAGGACCTTTGGATGCCTTCGGTCTATCACTGGCGAGAATTGCGCCATAGTTTAATTGACTGCTGGTTAAGGGTTTGGCACTGGATAGGTCCGTATCTACCCACTTGTCATGTTTAGGGTATAAGTCTGTTATAATACGCCTGCGGGCTTCAAGCTGGTCTCTCCCCAGGCGCACACCCCATGCGTGGTATGTCTCTTTAATTCGCCGATAGGAATCCGGGGTATTATTGAACAGCTGATAGCGGCCGGGGCCGTAGTATAGGCGAGGCATTAGTCCAGATATATAGCTGAGTTATGGATGCGATTTGGGCAGTGGGGGATATCCTCGAACGCCCAGCTTAAGCCGTATTTGTAGCTCATGGCTATCTTCAATGTAGTGAAGAGACTCCGTATCTGAGGCTGAGCCGCACCATCAAGACGCATACGGAAGATATGCCTCCACTCCCGGAGGTTAGCAGTCATGGCAATGGTTGTGGCTGTGCAGTTAGGGAGAAGACCGCGGGCTTCTTCGGGCGGCAGTCCTTCTTTAATAAGGTTCTCATAAGAGTCCACCATTGTCTGACACCTACCCTTGAACAACAGGATAGGTGAAAAAGACAAGGAACGGTCTCCAAAGAACTGAGGCTTAACCAGTTGAATAATTCCCTTCTTGTTGTAGTTCACGTACCTCTGAGACTCCATAGAGAAGGCGCAGTGGCGGTGACGTACCAGCTGGTGAGTTACACTCCTGTCCGTAGTTAGAACGGCAGAGATATTGATATGCTCCAGCACGCTTTCATGTCCCCTACAGAGAATTTTAGAAAGAAAAGCTACCGGGTCTCCTTTAGGTTCGCTTTTGTAGCAGGTGCGTCCGGCTTCTTCTGCCATAGATATGGCCTCAGAAACAGTTTCCTTACTAAGGGGGAGTCTTACCTGCTGGTCAATCCATTCGATGTCCATTGTTGTCTGTGTTTAAGAGTTCTTTAATTCATTTTCCATTCTTCTCAATGCTGTTCTGGATAAGAGTTCTTTAACTCTTTCCTCAGCATCTTCAATGCTGGTGTAAGTCCAACCGTAAGTTCCCCATTCTTCAGGGCTTGGCAAGTATTCATCCCCAGCTTTAGTACCAGTGAAGTCATTGTCTTTTGTTCTGGTTCGGACAACGACCACTTCATACCTCCGGGTCTTCCCTTCGGGGTGGGTTTGTGAATAAAGGGCTACGTGTTTTTCCCTCCTTATCAGAGTACATGTGAAGGGTTTGCGGATGTATTCGTCAGGAATCTTTTTCATTTTGTTTGAGCATGTTTAGGAATTCTTTCTCACTAATCACCGGGACTTTATGGAGTGCCGCAACCTTTTGCTTGTGTTCTCCGGGTGAGTCTCCGACAACTAGGTAGCTGGTCTTTCTGGATATATTCTCCTTAACACTGCCGCCCATCCGTTTTACCAGCATGGCATACACAGAGCGGGGCTGGTTCAGCGTTCCCGTGATAACGAAGTTAATGCCTTTCAGGGTCTGGTTCTCTGGAAGGTTGCCCTTAACATCAACAATATCTTCACGCAGAACTGCGTAGTACATATCATTCCATGCAGGGTGCTGTTCAATCCAGTTCAGGATTTCCTCCGTCATTGCGCTTCCGAAACCTTCAATGTTCCCCTTCTTCAAATCGTCAGGGAAGAGGGTAAAGAAAGCTGACAGGGAAGAATATCTCCAGGACAGGTTTACGGCTCTGGTTTTGCCTATGTGGGGAATACCCATTGCCGTAATCCATTGCTCCAGTTTAGCGTCCTTTCTCCGCTTGTCAAGACATTCCTTCAACCTTTTAGTCCCTGGTATCTGTGTAATCATGTCATCGTAATCTCCAAGCATCAAAGGGAGCCACGGGTACTGGGCATCCGAAGGTATCTCTGCACACAGGTCAAGGCTGTCGTCAACGTATTCACGGAACCGGGCAACGAGGTTGCGGGCTACCGCGGGCCCCATGCCGTCAATGTCCAGAGCGTTCTTCCCACAGGCGTAAACGAGACTAGCCGCCATGCGTCCCCAGCAGTTGGGGTTAGGGCATACGAGGTTATCCGCTTCCAGACCTTTCTGCACGATGAGAGAGTGCTGACATTCCGGGCAGGATGCAGGGGACTTCGTACCAGTATTTGCAGGCTGAACCACCTTTCGGATAAAGGGAATGATTTCTCCTGCTTTCACCACTTCAACCACGTCCCCGACATGATAGAGCTGGGCGTTGGAGTAGTTGGAAAGCGTGGCACGCCGGACTTCGGTACCTCCAATGATAACTGGGTCAAACTCTGCCACTGGGGTCAATACTCCAGTTCTTCCTACCTGCCAGACAATCTTTCGGATGGTGGTATCTACCCCTCGCGGGTGGAACTTGAACGCAATAGCATCCTTCGGGTGATGAGCCGTAGGTTCTCCGGCCTCTTCAATATCCTGCAACGAAATCAGTTTAAGGACAAGGCCGTCCGTAGGATATTCCGTATCATACTGAAGTCCCTTTTGAAGAGCCTCCAGAAAATCCTGGGTAATTTCCCCATCAGTCAGGGGATTCCATATGCGTTGAGGGGGAACTACTCCGAACTGGCGTTCCATATAGACACCCGCATAAGCGCGAGATACGGGGGCTTCCATGTCGAAGGGCATGAAACGGATAAGGAGGTCTTCCGCATTGAGGCGATTGTTCCTGAGCTGTCCCACAGCACAGGCCCGGAGATTAGAGTAGCCCATAGCCAGAGCTTTCGCTTCATTCTCCACAGCTACCACCACTTCACCGCGAATGGTACCAGAGAAGGGGGAGTCTAACGCAAAGGCCGTATCGGGAAGGAAGGATTTAAGCCGGGACATGGGAACAATTTCTCCACGGGTTCCGTTGCCACGGGTGACACCGCGGATGAGCAAACCATTCTCATAATAGAGAACGAGAGTTAGCCCATCGTATTTAGGCTCAATGTACACCTTGCGTCCATTTATCCAGCTGTTAAGCTGGGCCACCCCGCTACCATCCTCCCCCTCATGAATCTTGTCGAGGGAGAGGATGCGGTGGGTATGGACTACAGTCTTCGCTCCCCGCTGTGCGTCGTCACCGAGGGAACAGAGAAGCGGGGACTCAGGGTTACGGCTTCGGAGTTCAGCAATAAGTGCATCGTATTCACAATCGGGAACAACAGATAACCCTTCCCCATAATACTTCTGGTTCAGGAATTCAATCCGCTTTTCGAGTTCTGGTGTACTGTAGTCTTGAGGTTTCATGTTAATTCAAGTTTTGAGGATTTCTTAAAATAGTACTGGGGCGTGGTATAGCCATCCGTTCCACGGCCAGCTGGACTTCCTCCCGCACAATGGATTTAATACCCCGGATGCCTGTGTTATAGAACGCCAGTCCGATATAGTGGTCCATATTCATGGGGATTCCTTTCTTACTGGCCGCCTTATACCACAGTGGGATATGCTTTCGGAGGTATTCCCGGATTGATGCTTCGTCTTTCATGATTACCAGGCGGTCATAACAGACACATTATGTCCCTGCCAGTGGTGATATTTAACCGCCCGGCCCTGCTCATCCCGCTCTATCACGGATATATGGGTTCCATGGGTGTCGGTTATCATATCCAAATCGGAGACCTTGAGTTTATCGAACCCCTTGATGCAGGTGCCACCGACAAAGATAAGGCATTGAGTATAAACATCATCCACTTTTGTGGGACGTTCGGGGGAGCCGCAGGATGAGAGGCATACCACGGCAATCAGACCCGCCACGAGGGCCAGAACCAGTGTGAGAATCCTATGGGTTAAATGCTTCATATATTTTCGTTGTCTTCTCCGTTTGAGTTTAAGCTGTTTCTTAATTCTTTTCCGATTGTTCTTTACCAGACAACGTATGTTGTCGGGCAGAGGTTTAAGGGAAGAGCGCATCCTTTCCAGTTCATAGAAAAACAGGAGGACATACCCGCAGGTAGCGCATACTATTTGTGGATTGGAACCATCAGTGGCCTGATAGGGGCTTCCGCAAATATGGCATATCGGAGTATTAGGCGAGGATGATTTTGGACTTGGCATCTTCTACTTGCTGTTGCAGAACTTCTTTACTGATGTAGGAATATTTGGAAAGCTTCAACAGCCTCATGCTTACGACGTTGGACAGTACGGTGAAATATCTGAACGCGTTAATCTTTCCTTCACCCTCACCCACGAGGTCAGGCTTGTTCAGGGTGGTGTAGGAAATGAGCATATGCACTGCCATGACCATGATAATGGCACGAACCATTGTGTTCGTATCAGTGTACATAGCGCACGCCTGTCCTGCATTCTCAATCTCCTGCGTGAACATGATAGAATCCCGGAGGTTGGACACCAGTTCAATAGCCTTCTCCAGCATGAACTTGACACCATGAGTTGTGGGAAGTTCTATACAGGGGAAAATAGAAGCCGCATGTTCCCCAATCTCCGTAGCCTTTTCAGCCACGGCTTCCGCGGATGCATAGGGTGCCAGACCGAAGGTGGGAATGGATTCCCAGGCCAGTTCCATTTCCTCTTTAAGCTTAATGGATTCCGGTTCCTTCAACAGGGCGGCCACTGCTTCTTCAACTGCGTCGAGCTTGATTTCTTTAATAGATTCGTTCATTTGTGTAGGTTGGCTAATGAGTTTAAATGATACCGTGGGTTCCGTGGATGTCAATGAAAATCATCGAACATTTTAGGGACACTGGAAACTGCATTACAGATGGAAAACCGGGGGATAGATGCACCCGAAGGGGCCTCAATCTCCAGCTGGTTCTCAACCCGGGAGAGCAGAGCTAAAACATCCTTGCAGAATATCTGCTCCTTCCGCGATTCAATATTTTTACAGCGGTACTGGAGAGTGTCTGCGATAAAGGATGAAATTACAACGTAGTCCCTACATGGGCACGAATCCAGCGAACAATATCCAATGTATCGAACTACATCCCCCACTTGCAGTTCGCGGTCGGGATAATAAAACATCGGCGTAAGGTCTAGAGGATTAGCCAGAATCGGTTTCGTGTTCGAGGCCTTCAACAGCTTAATCAGGTAGTTCCGGTCCTGTGCAAGAACCACTCCGGGGGTTATCCCATCAAAGAGAACGTGGTCTCCGATTACTGGATGTCTTAACTGGTCGAGAAGTATGTTAATGGTCATTGTTTCTGATTGGTTTTATGATTTCTTTCGTCGTCAAAGCGTTTCCATTCTTCCTTGTACTGGCGGTAGGCATCCCACAGGATGATGAAGACGCACAGAGATAGGATGAAGGAAAAAATGATACCAAGATATAACAGAATTTGCATAGAACTTATTAGTAGCGTTATATGAGGGTTCTAGTTAGGCGCGGGTGTTGTCCTGAAGAGAACCACCAAGGATGAGACTTTCTATATCCAGCGGGTGTGCCGGGTCGAGGCTGATAGCTAAAGCGTCCACGTTAAAATCTACCAACGTTTCCCCGTAGGGTTCAATGTCCGCGGGCCTGTATTTAACCTCACGGGTCAGGGCCGGGCGAGCCTTGAATAGTGCGGAGAAGAGGTTCGTAGAGTAGCGTACTGCATTGAAGCCCATTTGATACGGCGTGTAGAAGAGTGTCGCATAGTAGTGTTCTTGTCCGCGCTTAATTACGGGGGTGTTTAGCCGCATAATCTGAACACATCTCCGGTCATGGTCGTTGTGGTAGGTGGCTGTCAGAGTTACCTGCTTTTTCTGCCACCATGCCGGACCAAGCCCGAAGCCTTCCAGTTCAATGACATTTGGAGTCACTGGCTTCCGGGAATAACTATCTGGGTCGGCTCATCTACCATAAACAGAAGACCTTTCGGAAGTCCTTCGTAAACCTTCGGGTTCTTCTTCACGTAGTCAGCAAGAAGCCAAATCTGCTGGGCAAGTGCGATTGATTTCATTATCTTATTGATTAGTAGGGTTATATGAAGATTCTAGTTAGAGGATAGGAGGGTTAATTCCGAAGTCCTCCATCCAGCGAGCCAGCACTGCGGCCCGGTTGAGATGCTTATGCATGCGCGACCTGCACATGTTAATTGCAATCTCAATCAGGAAGGGGGGAAGGAACCAAGTCAGAACAAGAGCGCACCATACATAGAAGCCCAGGTCAAACTTTCCAACCACACCAGCAACAAGCATAGCGGTGGAGAGAAGGAATCCCACAACAGTAATTGCAATCTCAGATTTTTCGAGCAAATCCCACAGGGTGTGGTACCTGTCTGCAATTCCCATGTGCTTCAAATACTGGGCGCGGGTGTTAAGAACTGCGTCCTTAAACGTGTTCATAGCGTTCTATGAGGGTTCTAGAATTAACGGAAAACTACCTTAATTTCAGTGACATCTGAACTTTCCTTCTTCTCAACCACCGTGCTAAACTTCACCATACATGGGAGGAACAACTTTTCAGCCATGCGGCGGGCCTTGATAGAGTTTAGCTTTTTGGCTTGCGGTTCATCAGCATTTAGTACCCTGAATTTCATGTAGGTTAAACTTTGGTCCACCATAAAATCAACGGCTAGAATCTCATTTGCAATTCTGAATGCCACATCTTGCCAGTTCTGGGTGATAACCTCCAGGAATGTACGTGCCCATTGCACGGCATCCTTGAGGGACAGGGAAGCCACTTCCAAAATAGTGAGAGCCTGCCCGTTCCACTTCAGCTTGTGGATGCGCGTGATAAAGGAGGTAGGGGAAATGCGTTGCAGTTCAACGGCGTAAGGTCTCCGATACGGTTTAATGAACACAGAACCTTCACCACTCCATAGTTCCGGCTTTTCGATACGTACAGACTCTTCATCCTTATGTAGGAGCAGGGTGTTAGGCTGAATTTTATTTACATAGGTGGTCAATCTAATCCATTCAGGACGGGAAAGTTCTTCACGGCTCTTGCATTCAGTATTTACGAAAAAGGCTTTCATGATTTATAGCGTTCTATGAGGTTTCTAGTATTTTGGTTGATGTTAATTTAGGTTAATTATCTTTTTGCTTTTGGATTGTTAGGCCCGCCTAATTTGTTAGTTCTATCTAAGGGAAGAAGTATCAAGCACCGGGTGCACTGGGTTAGTCTCCGAGTTGACAAGATAGGAAGAATGGGAAGACATGAGGACGTGAAGCCGTTGATGCACCGCCTGATAGTGGCGGTGAGCATCTAACCATTCCGTCAAGAGACTGCGTAGGTACCGCTCACTTTTAGCACTAGTCAAAGCCGCTTCCACCTTTTCAAGCTCGCTTTTAATGTGGTTCTCCTGTTCTTTCAAGGCTTGCGCCAATTCCGCTTGCGCCCCTTCATCCAGTCGGAAGCTGACGGAACCGCGGCATACATTGAAGGCACTGGCAGGGAAAGAAATAAGCTCAATAGCTTCCGCATCCGTTGAATAGTCTTCGCACCCTACCCAGACTTGCACGGCTAATCTCTCCATATCCACGGAAACACTAATGCAATGCCTATCATACAGTTCCTGAAGAGCCTCAATTTCGCCGGACGCACGGTTAAATAAATGTTCAGCAAGGTATGGTGTGAAGCGATACCCTGCTAATGCCTTCAAATCAAGGCGTAATGCGGTCAGGAGATACTGGGAAACTGTCAAAGCTATCCGGCGATTGATTAGATAGGACTGTGTGCGCTTGATATCACGGAGAATAGACCGCGCCGCATTGTGACGTGCGGCCCCTCCGTCAGGGGGGAGCAGGGGAAGAAAAGTACTCATGGCTCCAGCGCAAGCATTATCCACCAACTTCAGGTGATTGTCTATTTGGTCATACCCGTTCACGCTCAAGAAGTTGAACAGATTGGCATGGGGAGAAGCGGCTAAAGTTTTTCCGTTGGTAATATGAACTCCGTATGTTGGCATGAAATGGGAGGTTGCCAGCGTTACGCCGTTTCTCCGGCGCATTTGCGCCCCTTCTGCGTCATAATTCCAATTATAATCGGCATAATTTAACCCATTGAACAGGAAGGCTTTCTGAATATCCTCCGGGCCTGGGTTGTCCAGATATTTCACAGGTTGGAGGTTGTCCAAATCACCACGGAATTGAATGAGGGAAAGAGTGTTGTCCTTAATGCTCTTGACAAGCTTGGTTGCGGAAATGTTTGTCATACTTAAATAATTGTTTAGAGTTAATATGTTATGAATTAGCGGTTGTACTTAGGAAGGGCGGCGTTGTAGTCTGTGCGCTTGTAGTGATATGTTTTCGGTGACGTAATGGACGCAATAAGGGCATCCTGCTTCACCAATTCACGCTTTACTTTAATTGTAGATTGCACAATCTTTCGCAAGATGCTTTCCTTCTTCATGTTGTGGAGAGATGTAAGAGCACTTTCCGCCTTAGATTCCAGATATTCCACAGTTGCGTTTAGCTTGTCAATCACGGGTTGCATGTCATCTACGCTAACAATGCGCCCAGTTTCCGGACTCACTAACACCTTGAAATCCAACGGGAAAGAAATATGTTCCTCCAATCCTAGGCTTCCGTGGAATCGGAGGCAATGTAAATCGTAATTGCTGAAATCTACATAGCCTTTAATTGTACGAAGAGTCTCTTTTTTCCGGGCATCATCCAAAGAGTCGGAGAAGCAAGCCTTTATGGCATTGTCCAACCGGGCGTTGTAGACCTTACCCGCAAAACTGGGAAGCTTATCAATCAAGCGTTGAATGAAGTCAATGGAGATATTGGCGGCGTAATAATAATTAAAAAGTTTCACTCGTGTAACATTCAAATCATCCAAAAAGGTACGGATTGATGCACCCAGTTCCCGCCAGTCATCTTTACCGAGGCCTTCCCCCGGTTCACCGTTGAACTGGTTCCAGACTTCTTCCCGAACTGTTTTAATAGCGGCATCACTTTTCGCCATGTATGCAATCGTTTCGTTATGTGTGGTATATTTCATTTTCTTATTCTTTCTATTGGTTTTGTTAATATCCTTAAATATCAATCAATTATGCGTAACACCCTTGCTTCTGCGTCATCCGTACTGGGTGCCATATAACGCCCGCAACCGTCAAAAGTTTCCGTTGCGGATGCGTCCATGAAATTAGTATGGACGTAATAGCTAAGATAAGGGCGGCCGTGCTTCGCATAATTCCACCCTACGGGAGCATATTCATCATTCCAACGCATATTCATCATTCCAACGCATATCTGCAACACGCTTAAAACCTGCGTTTTATATATTTTCGATAAATGGGGCGTATCGAGGCACATCAGCCACCCGGCACCATGAGCAACCGCATCGCAGACTAGCCAGCTTCCGAGTATGATACTTTTCGGAGACTTAATGAGAGATACTAGCTCAAGATTTTCCGTGATTGCATAAACCGCAACCGGGTTTGACGGTGTGCCTATCAAGTGGCAGTGCGCTTTCTTTTGGATATACCAGCTTTCTTCATGCACGTCCACCGCGCCGCGCGTTCCTTCGTCAATCAGGTTGCGTAATTTATGGGCGGCGGTCAGCCATTCATTGATGTCCGTGGTTTCGGCGTTGTAGCAATATCTATTCATAATTTATTGTCTTTCTGTTTGGTTGATTGTTTTGTTCACCGCCCCTTATTGGCGGCTGATGTGGCTATTTTAGCGGATTTGCGGATGTTGTCAAATTATTTTTTAGACTGTATGACAAAACGGAGATTTATTTAGTAGTTTTGCTATCTGTATTTTTGCAATTCTGTGAGAAGGAAACACCCTAGAATATTTTCTTTTATATGTTGATAAGGTGCAAGGTGTTAGACAATTTGCCCGAACGTAATAAATTGTTGAATCTTCTTCTTCACCGTAAGGACGTACTAAACCTATTTCAATATATCCAGCTGAAATAAGTTCTTCAATGGGTCTTTTTGTTGCAATAGCCAGCCAGCTATACTTCTCCAACTGTACCGCATCTTTAATAGGTACGGAAGAAGCCTTTTCATCCGATACGGGAATCAATTCACTATTTACTACCTTATACCGGAACACCAAATCGTCAGCCAAAGGTAAAAATTTTATTCTTTTCATATTATTTTCAAGGTTGTATGACAAATCACAAATAATTAACATGAGAGAGATACTTACTCCAATTCAGATTTTCCGGCTCTACTTCCTGCCCTTTCACCTGACGGAAGCGCATAAAGAGCTCCACCTTTTTTCCTTTGGTATCATATCCGGGTGCGCTCCACTCTTCCAGATATTCTTCTCCGTCACCCGCATGGTGAATACTACCCGGAAAAAATCGGTTGGAAAGGGTCATTTGACGGGTGGCGCAATAGACGTGCCCTTGATAGACATACCCGCCGAACTGTTTTCGGAGTCCGTGAAAATCTACTGGGCAACGCCCTTGCACAAAATAAGATTCATTGTCTACAATCAGCTCCAGCCGCAGGGAAACGGAACCAAGGGCACGGGCAATCAAACCTTCCAAAGATTCAACGGATTCATGAGCCGGAAGATATATGAGCCATGCATTGCCGTGCTTCCAACAAATGTGCTCCCGCTGGAGAGCGTTCTTGACTCGATTTTTAGCGTTGCGCCCTTCCGCACCGTGTGCGTTGAGGTAGTCAAACAGGATTACGATTGTTTTTGCGGTATTCATATTTAGTTTTTCTATTTGGTTTGTTCACCGCCCCTTGTGGGTGGCTGATGAAGTTAATCTAGCAGATTTTGCTACCTTGTCAAATTATTTTTTACTTTGTATGACAAAATGGATAAATTATTGATTGATAATGGCTTGTGCGTAGTCCGTAATATTGCTTACGTGTACAACCCGGAAGCGTTCCTGTTCCGCAATCAGGGCAATGTCTTTTGCTGACGGGAAGTTGTCTGGGAGTATTTGCGGGAAGAAAGATAAAGGATTTTATTTGCTCTATCTACCGCCGCAATTATGGTGGCGTATGAGTACAAGAGCGGCCCCTCAAATTTCATTGAGCGAAGGCTTCCATAGTTGGTGCGGCGCAATGGTGCTTTCCCGCTGGTTGCGGTTCCGTCCAGATACGGGTACATAAGTTTTTCAACGTAGTTTCGGGTATTCATATTCTGTTTTCTTTCTATTTGGTTTGATTTGTTTGCCGCCCTATTGGTGGCGGATGAAGCTAGTTTATCGGATTTGATGATGTTGTCAACTATTTTATTTAAAATTTTTACGGTTTGTATGACAAAAGTTGAAACCTATTTATTTTCAGTGCGTTTCACGTTTGTAAATATTAGGCAGGTTAAGGGGCCGCTGGTAGGGCATATGCCTGATAAAACCCATTCACCGGGAAATTTCCGCTTGTCAATTCTTTTTTCTCTTTTTTGCGGTGTATCTGATTTCGGCCCTAGCGTCATCACCCTTTCCGGCGTTCCCCTCATCCTGCCTATCCGAAATGTTTCGGTGGTTATCTCGTCCATATTAAGCGGCATTCATTCCAGCATCTTCCAGCATCAAGCAAAGCGGGTCAGAAATGTGCACCCGTGAAACTTTCCAATCGGCTTCATTTCGGCGGTACTCGTCAATCGTCATTTCCCGGTGCGGTACGTTTTTGAGCAGGCCCCGCTTTTTAGCGATAATGGTAAGAGTTGCACCGCATTTTTCCGCTAGGTTAGTAAGATAGACTAGTTCCGTTGCGGCATTTTTTGAGAGTTGTAGGGTATAAGGTTCAACTTGTCTCACATTAGCGGCTAGATTTTTAATCATCACCCGTTCATGTGGTTTGAGTTCGGCAATGGTATTCATGATTGATTGTTAGTAGGTTAGAGATTAGTCAAAAAGCAGTTCGAAGCCGTCTTCATATTTGCTCAATTCCGCATCCCATGAATCCGCAACATCTTTGATAAGTGATTCAATGGCTTCCGGGTTTTCGGTAATTACGTAGATAATGCAAGTGTTGGTGGTGCGGAAACTTTGCCCCGTGATGCGGTTGATATGCTGGTGTATGTTTTGCTGATGCGCCTTTTCCCAGATTTCGCTTGCAATTATTGCCATAGTTTCTTCTCTCATAATCTATTGTCTTTCTATTTGGTTGATACCGCTATCGCGGCGGGTTATGCGGCTATTTTATCGGGTGTTCTAATGTTGTCAACTATTTTATTTAAAATTTTTCGAGGTTGTATGACAAAATCGTAAATTGTTGATTATTAGTTAGATAGTTTGAAGTGAGGGCGGGCAATACTGGTTGGCAGGTAAATATCATCATGGGTGGCAAAGAGCACACGCCCATTGCGGATGACCGCAAACGCCGTCCACCCGTCATTGCGGGCAAGTACTGATGTCAGGGCGTTAAGATAGGTTCCTATTGTCCTGCGTCCGTCCGGTTTGTGTGCACCGACGGGCGGCTCGCTTTTATCGCACCAGAAATAGACGGTGCAATTATGAAGTGAAGTAGATAATGGGGCCGGAATGATGCCCGTGTATCTATAGCGGCTCTCTACATACCAAGGTGTACAAGGTGCCGGGCCACCAAAGGCAGGGAAGTTTTCGAACCGGGAATCCGGGGCGGTAGGGGAAACTAGCATAAAATGCCGGGAAAACTCGTCAGCTTGTGCCCGTTCTTCTGGTGTGGTATCTCCATAGGCCCCTGTACGGAGATAGGAAATGAGGCGGGTAGGTATATTAGCAATATCGGTGTTCATATGTTTATTTTGGTTGCGAGGGAAGCATTCCTTCCCCGGTGATTGATATTTAGTCATTAACGCCGAAGGCCTGTTTAGCCGCCGCACCCATTACGGAAGTATTAAGCTCATACCGGGTAGCTACGATATTATTGCCCTGACGAGTAGTTACATCCACAAAATAGAGATTGCGGGCCTTACGGGCATCTTTATCATTGCGGATATCATGGCCCAGATAATCTTCAAGCAAGTCTTTATCCTCATTCCAAACGGCCGCAACCTCAATGTTATCGATGCAGGGCCTAATGGATTCCGAGGGCACGGGCGATGCAAAGACTGTCCGGCTTCCGTGAGTTACAAACATGTGTAAGGTTCCGGCGTTATCTTCAATCACAATGTAGTTCATATTCATAATATATTGTCTTTTTCTATTTTGGTTTGTTATTCACCGCCAATAAGGCGGTTGATGCGGCTATTTTATCGGATGTGCTTAGGTTGTCAACTATTTTATTTAAAATTTTTACGGTTTGTATGACAAAAGTTGCAATGCCCTCACTACGTGTGACTTATCGCACGGGAAAACTTCGCATCCTACCACAACCACCCGGCAATACTCCGGCAGTCATTTTTGGCTTCCCGGATTGTGGTGATAAGCCGGGTTAAATCGTCAGGGTTTTTAAGGGTGAGGGCAAGAGCCGAGCAAGTGACGGTACCGAGTTCCACCGCTTCAAAATCAGACTTAACGGCGGCAATAACACGAGTGTGGGCATCTTTGTTTTTGATAGGACTGGCCATGACAATGACCTTTCTCCCGGCATACTTTGCGGATAGTTCGGCGGGCGTGGGGGAAATGGCACTAAAGGCACGGCGGGCCGCATTCCGCATATTTTCCCACAAGGGGCGGCGGCAAAAAACCAGTTCCGTTCCCGGTGCGGCGGCCGTTGCATTCCACCACTTGCGGGCATCGATGATATCTACGGGCATTTTCCAGCTCTTCACCTCATGCAAATTGTTGAGCATGTGTGGCAAGTATTCAGCCGATACCGGGCCAGCAAATCTGATATCACCTAGATTATCAACCACAACTAAACGGAGTTCGCCCGTCTTTGTTTCGTACACTAGCGCATGGAGTTCTTTCTTATTCATATCTTATATCTTTCTATCGTTTGGTTTGATTTGTTTTGTGGTAGTTATTAAGCGTTTTCGGTATCGTTCAAATTACGTAGGAGGGTGAGCAAGGATTCTGTGGGTACAACGGGAGCGATTGCCTGATTCCCCTTATCGTCCGTAACTATCATACGGAGTTCACCCGTCCGGGTTTCATAAATATGTGCGGTCAATTTGGTCATGTTCATAATCTATTGGTTTGGCCCCTCAATGGGGCGGTTGCGAGTATTATTTAGGATTTTCGGATGTTGTCAATAAGTTTTTTTTGAGAGTATGACAAATTAAAGCAAACGGTCATCAACAATGCTAACCCATTGATTATTTGCCGCATCATAGCGCGGGACGATAAAAAGGGCGGCATCAACGCCGAACGGCATCCATGCAATGCGCTCATTCATGGGTAGATTATTGAGGAGACTTGCCGGGGGCGTGCCGTCAGGGGAAATGAGCATCACACCATTTTCGGATGCTCTCACAACGGTGACATCGGAATATTTCCGAGTTGCGCCGGGTTGAGCATAGCGGGCCATGAGGTCCAAAATCAGCAGGGCATCTTTAGCAGTCATGCCGGAGTACCAACGTACCCGGTCATCTACCATTGACCACATGATAAGAGTGGTTTCTATCAGTTCATAGCTTATATGCAGGTTTTCAATAGTTCCTTTCAGCTTCATAATATATTATCTTTCTATTTTAGTTTTGTTATTTGGCCGCCAATAGGGCGGCGGTTGCGAGTATTATTTAGGATTTTCGGATGTTGTCAATAAGTTTTTTTGAGAGTATGACAAATCAAGGGGCACTAGTTGCGGCAGCCCACTTTCCAATCTTCAACGGTGGCAGGGGCCCCGAACGCCGGGAAGCGGGTGAAGTAGTGCTCTCCCCCGCAACGGGCCACAAGGTAATAGTCAGCTTTAAACCCGGCGGCAAGTGCAATGTCCTCAAGGGTTAGGCCGTCCGTATCTCCGTATTCCAAATAACAAAGGGCCCATTCAGGAATTGCGGCGATTTCGTATTCTTCCAGTTCGTTCATATCTAGTATTCTTTCTATTGGTTTGCCGCCATTGAGGGCGGTTGATGTGCTCATTTTACAGGGTGGCAGGGTACTGTCAATAGATTTATTTGATAATTGTTGATACTCATTGGCGCAAGCGGTGTAACCCGTTGAACCTGTGGTAATTATGATTTTGTCATACAATCTGCGATTGCGGGCCATACAATCACCGATTGCGGTTTCCACGGTTTCCACGGTTTCCACGGTTTCCGCTCACTCCCCATGTGCTTATGTATGCACGCATGAGAATATAGAGCGATTCCGTGGGTTCCGTGGGTTCCGTGGGTTCTGTGGATAGTGAGCGGAAACCGTGGAAACCGTGGAAACCGTGGATTCCAGCCGCACGTCAATTTGCACAACTTCTTAAGGTTTAGCCTGTTACATTTCTTATACACCTGTATAACTTTTTAGTTAAGGCTTCTTAATAGTTAAGGTTTCTTAATAGTTAAGGTTTCTTAATAGTTAAGGTTTCTTAACTAAAAGTTATACGCCTGTATAGGAAATATGCCAACCTTTTACAATTTTGTAAAATGAAGCATGCTTCGGATAATTTAAGACCTTCATCCTCAACGTATTCCCCTTATTCCGACAGGATTAGTAGGAATTAAAAAGATGAGGCCAGTTCTCAAATAACATTCCTACCAATTAGGCATTATATGTATTATGCGAAGTATGGAAGCGGATTGCTTAGAGTATCAATGAGTTACGCATATCAGGGTGTCAATGGGAAACAGACTTTGCACCCTCGGTTCCCCCGGAGACCAAGGCAACCCGTTTCCCTACAAGTCCCACATGCTCAAACGGCTACCGCTGATTCCGTGGATTCAATGGGTTGCATGGCGTACCGTTCCCGTGACAGGGGCAGGGGCAGTTCAGGGCAGGCGGTATACCATTCCCGTTGCAATACGGTGGCCTATCATACCGATTCCGCTACATGTAGGAGATAGGCAGGCCCCTGAAACATACCGATTCCGGTGCAATCAGGGCAAAAAGGTTCCGTGATGCACCGATTCCGTGGGTATAGGGGGAAACTGGATGCCAAGGAAATCCAAACACCACCACGGTTTCCCAGGCTCCGGGGTTGCACGCGGCCCATAGTAAATAGTTGGGTCAAATTTTTTCCGTGGGGTACGGGGGAGGGGGTACCCTTCTGGGCATGTCAAGCAAAATCGACATGCGGCCATTCCACGGGTGGGATATACTTCTGGTCTGTTTCAGCCTCGTCTGGTCTGTGCCCCATTCCTGCCACGTCAAGCAAAATCGACACGCGGCCATTCCACGGAGGACGTATCAACCTAGAAGGCGGGCATACCCTCCGGGCGGGTAGTTATAGCGGACCAGCGGTTGTGGCGCGTTCTAGGGTAGGACCCTCGATTAAATTCGGGCAAATTTACAAGAGTGTGACGGGGTATAGGTAGCAAGATGGTACATTAGTCATGAAACAGGGGATAGGGCACTACCATCGACCAAATTTGCGCACGGCGGACATAATGTGACGGAGCGGCTCTCGCGGATTTGGCGGTAAAGAAAAAGCCCGCAGGTAGCTTGACGAGACTACCCACGGGCGTAACTATGGAAAATGCCAGTAGAAAGGAGAGTGTTTGGTCCGCTCCTGTGGCGAGCAAGTTCCTTGCTTGGGATAGCCAGAAGCATTGAGCTTAGCTGGTTCGGTTGCCGTTCGGAGCGAACAGGTGCAACATACCACATCAGGAGAGAAAGTCAAGAGGAAATTGGTGTGATGGCGCGTTTACGAATTTAATCCAGTGTGGCGGGGTAGAAGGAGGGGATGGGGTCTGGGTGGACAGTTGTAGCGGAGGGAAGGTTGCGGCGCGTTCTAGGGTAGGACCCTCGATTAAATTCAGGGGATTTGGAAATGGTGCATACACACATGTGGGCGCGTATATACGCGTGCATAACAAAATAACATATTGGCAGAGGATTGTCTTGACTTTTTCGAGTGGGCTGGTATTATACGGCCAGACAGGAGGGCAACGCGCGGAGGGTAGGCAGTAAGGTAAGAAGTAAGACCTACTCGAAGCAACGCCCTCCTGTCACCCATCTCCTAGGTTGATGTTCCCAAGGCGTAGCCCTTCGGAGGTAGGCATGTCCTGCTTCCGAAGGGTTTTTCTTTAGCCGGAGAACCCCATACTCATAAGTGGCTGACGCCCAAGGGGGTTCTCCTAATCCCTTCATTCTCAATCTTGTAACATCTACTAACAACCTATAACAACATCTATTTTCCATAGTTGTTACGCTAACCCCTTCTTTTTTAATAGTTTAACAACTATAACAACCAAAACAAGCAAAAATAGTAGTTATATAAGAAAAGAGGGGTATAGGGGAGGCCTTATATACACATATATATAGAGTCTGTAGAATTTGCTTGTTTGCTTGTTATAGTTGTTAAGTCGTTTATTATCAATGACCCAGCGTAACAACTTCTTTCGCGCTCTAGTAGTTAAGTCCTTGGCTCTTAATACTTTACATCCAGATTTTGAGAGGTTGTTACGCTAACTCATTCAGTTTCAATCTCTCTCCGATTTAGCCCTCTCCTTATCATAAAAACATGGTCCGCGGAGCGCGTAGCGCGACCGCCATACGGCACGAGACGAGTGCGTACACGTTTAACTACGATTTTTGCTTGTTATGCTTGTTATAGTTGTTAAGTCGTATATACTCAATCACTTACCGTAACAACTACTCTAAATATTGCTTGTTACGTGCTTGTTATAGGCCGTAGATTCTACTTGACAACCCCCGGAACCCGTGGTAGCCTCGGACACCATTCGACCTCCGGACGGCAATTCAAACCATAGGCCACGAGGGTGCGGACTACGCCGTCCACGCTCTTCGGGCCTTACACATAAAAGTATGCAATCCATTACTCTAATCCCCACGCCTTGGGATTTGTTGGAGCGGAGTAACGCTCCCCGCGTCTTTACCGGAAGCGGAAAGAATCCACAGGCAATTACAATCGACTGTCTCATTAACTTCCTCCGCAGTAACGACATCGCGGACGAGCGGTTAAAGACAAGTCTCCAATTATCACTCCTTCTCGATAAACAGGCAGGGCGGCCGCTTCGTGCGCCATTGGCTCCCGCCTATGAGAAGGTCTATACCCGATGGAAGGAGAACAGCCCAGATGGCGAGGTGAAGGTCAAGAATGCACTTCCTGCCCTCATCCCTTCCGTCATCTTCCATTCCGTCCCATCTATGCTGGGCGAGAATAAGAAGACCGTTGACCCGCGTACCGCATTGCGCCGGGCTATCTCCTTCTGGTCCCACTCCGGCATCATTGGTCTGGACATTGACCTCAAGAAGAGGGAGGAAGATACGAACCCCGCCACTACGGAGGAACTTAAACGCATTGCCGAGGATAAGCTCTCCCACTTGCCCGGTTACTTGTTCGGGTACGTCAGCCCCAGTGGCGGGTTCAAGTTCTTCGTCCAAGTCGATGAACGGGCACGCGAAGCTCTCAACATCTCGGAACCCCCGGATTCCACGGATTCCACGGATTCCCATATCCCGGATATGGGCAAGTACGTCGCGGCCATCCGACAGGCACGTCACCAGCTAATCTGCAAATACCTGTGGGACCAAGTGTACAACCTCTCCGGTCTGACCTGCGACCCCGCATGTAAGGACACCTCCCGGTTGCAGTTCCTCTACCACGGGGAGTTGGTGGAACGGGCTAAAGATACGCCGCAGGTATTTACCGTGCCCTCCCTTGACAAGCTGGTCGAACGGGCTACCAAGGAAACCGTGGCTCCCGCGGCAGAGGATGACCTCCTGACCGAGCGGGACCCACTTCCCATTCTTATCTCCGAGTTCCCCAAGTGGCTGGACGATAATGGCTACGCCGAACAGGCCGAGGGCTTCCGGGCAATGCGCTGGGAGGGGAATCACATGTACGGCATGTGTCCCGCCTGTGCGGGCGTTTGTACGGGACACCGTGCCGACCGTGACCTGCAATTCAACATTGTCCGGGACTTCCCATCTACCTCATGGTTCCATTGCCTCCATAGCTCCTGTCAGGACAAGGACCGGAAGGCGAAGAGCATGAATGACCTGTTCCGCATGTATGTGCTGGACATCGAGAACAGAGACATTGCCACCATAACCCCTCCGGTTACGGATGCTGAATCTGAATCCTTGCTGGATAAGATATATAACCCCGACGCAGAGCTAAAGAAAATCCTTGCCGAGACCGGACCCTTACCAGAGGGGAAGGCTTATCAGGCAAAGAAACCGGAACGCTGGGCTACTCTCGACTTCCCCATGAAGGACCCCAAGAAGGACATCGTTTCCGTATCATTCGTTAATGTTAGCTTCCTTCTTGCCTCCATTGGTCTCCGCATTGTGACCGATGTAGCTAATGAGACCAAACTGGTGCTGGACCTCGTGAGCCGAAGGCTCTATCCTTACGACCCAGAGTTCGTGAACCACATCGCGGGCAAGTGGGCCAGCTATTTGGCAGTAGGAACGGCTACCTCCAAATTGCAACACGAACTGGACGCAACCTTCCGCAGTATCTCCACCAACTTCTTCTACCACCCCCTCGCATCCACCTTGTGCGTAAAACCTTGGGATGGTATTGACCGAGTGGGGCAGTACATCCGTACTCTTGAACTGGAAGAGGGCATGGCCCCGGAAGGCTATACCGAAGAAGAGTGGCTGGACTTCGTGCTCCGTACATGGCTCTACACGGTCCTCGACCACATGGAGAAGTCGATGGAAGATGTTAATAACATGTGCCCCATCTTCTGCCCCATCTTCATTGGTAGCCAAGGTAGCGGTAAATCTTACTGGGCCTCTAAGCTCCTTGCCGACTATCCCGGATGCTTCACGAGTAGCTTTGACATCCATAATGAGAAGGATGCTATCGTGCAGAAGAGCAGTACCCATGTTATCCAGCTGGACGAGATTGACCGAATCCTCTCTAACCCGGAGGACGCTAACAAGGTGAAGAACGCTCTTGACATCCAGCCCGCCAAGACCCGTGCGGCATACCAGCGTGACCAGCGGATGTATAAGCCGAAGGCGGTGTTCATTGGAACATCCAACGACCCCAACCCGCTGACGGATGCCACGGGGAACCGCCGCTACTCTGTCCTTTATGTCCGCAGTATGGGAGGGGACCTAGCTACGGCGAAGAAGGTTCGTGATTCCATAGATATACAGCAACTATGGGCGCAGGTGTATGAGAACTACCACTCGCTAAGCAAGGATGTTAGCGAACTTGTAAGCATGGTGGTGCAGAAGTCCCAAGAGATAAACACCAAGTATGGCATGCGGGAATCCGCAGAGGAATCCCTCGTGACCCAACTTCGTCCGGTTGATTGGGACGTAGATACGGACAGGGAGGGCAATCCTTTGTGGAAGCACATTCCCATCTCCTATACGGGGCCGCAAGCTCTCCTGCATATTCTCTACACCATCCGAGATACTGGAGTAGTAACAGACCAGCCGCGTTCCGCTAACGCTCCTAAGCGTCAGTCCCTCGCAGGGTTCAAGACCGCCATCACCACTTACTTCCAAGACGAAGCATGGTGGAAAACGAAACAGGTGTCGGGAGGAAGACGGCGCATGAGGTTCCTCCATGTAGAGGACTGGCTCAAGTACGCAAGCGACAGTACTAAGGCCCGTTGGTATCGGGACTTCCCTGAATGGGAAGAACAGGACAAACAACGCCAAGAAGTAATTGTAGGATAGTGAGCGAGTTACAACTCCCTCAAAAATTTCTTCTAAAAACTTCTTGACAAAAACAAAACCGTAGTCATAATGGGCTCACTTCGCAGGTACGAGGTGAGCCCATTAAGCTTCCTCCCTCACCTGCCACTGAATACTAATAAGCCAACCAGCAATACAACGTGAAGACAACCAACGAAAACGAATCCCTCCTGAATGAGCTGACCCAGCTCGAAGCGGACCTCAGCAATCAGGTCAAGGAAGCCGAGCAGAAGCTCAAGTCACTGCGTGCCAACCATGCGCGTATCTCCAAGCTCATCAACCTCTTGAATGGTTTGGGCAATCTCATCAATCAGGACCAGAACAAGGTTCATGTAACGGAAGCCGCCCGCCCCGGCTATAGCCGCAACGGCAAGAAACTGGGCAGGCCGAGCAACGAACGTCTCGCCAACTTGAAGGCCCAGAACGCCAATATGCAGGAACGCTTCGCGCTGTCCCAGAAGCGTGACCAGCTGAACAAGGCCATCGATTCCCTTGATTGGATTATCGACATGCAGGAAGCCGAGGAAACCATGTACTAATTGAACCGCCATGCTGGAAATTCTGGTTAAAATTTTCTATGTCATTCTTGCGGGCATACCTCTTATTGGGGCCTGCTTCTTCAAGCTCGAACCTGACGAGAAATGGTGGCACCGCGGCATCGTCTATCTTGTGCTCATCTTCCTCATTATAACCTTCCATATGCTTACATCGACCCACTAAGACCAATCCAATCATGAAAGGATTTATCGAAGATTGCCTGAGAAATTTTGCCCCGTTCGCGTGGCTCACCGTTCCTATAGTCCTCATCGCGTGGTGTTCCGGGGATGACATGTCCCTCCTCTCCTTGTATGTCGGCATGGCCATATCCCTAGTGACCAGTGTCATCGTAACTCTGGTGGAAAAAGCCAACTTTGAATGTGAGAGCCTTCTTCAGAATGGCATATTAACCCTGTGGGCTATCATTGAATTTACTGTAATCTTCACCCTACTCAAATAAGCACATGAAAGACAACGACATAACCTTCTATTCCAACGACGGGATTCCGCTTGTCAGCGTACCTCGCCTCTGCCCCTACTGCCACCAGGCTCATATTCAGTTCGAGACCAGAACGCAGGCTACCTCATTTAAGGCTGTCATGTATCTGACCTGCCCCTTCTGCGGAACTTCCTCTGCTCCTTATGAGTTCAATACTAAGGCTTCGGTAGTTGACGCGCCGTACCAGGTCATGAAGCAGTGGCTTCGACAGATTGCCATTCTCCCGACCTTCATGTTGTTGCGCCCAGGTGACGACACATTCCTTAAGGGCACGGCACCCGTAACCGTGGTAACTACCCCACAGGGAGCTGATTATAAGTTCCTTGTAGAGAATAAGGAGGGTCGGGTCTTTATGGTAGGCCCTGATGATATTGACCCCGAACCTAACGACCGCATCAAAGAAATCCTCAAACACTAAACTCATGAACGACCTCACCATATCCTGCACCACACTTGCCGATTACATCGACCGGACCTTCAAGCAAATGGGTCTTGTCGAATCTGCTTCTGACCTCCTTCGTCACCTGCAATGGGAGATTGAAGAATATAAGGAGGCAGAGGATGAAACGGAGCGGGCTAAGGAAGCCTATGACATTGCGGTTCTTGCCGCCCGTCTCTTTACGGCTGTCCTGAACGAAGCGGTTGATAGCAGTGCAGTAAACTATGCCGCATTTGAGAAGGAAGACCAGATACGCAGGCGTATGCTCTATGCCCTCAAGTATTTTAAGGAACGAACCAAAGAAAACCTTTCCGGCGTTACTCCTTACGAATGCTACGCTGACGCTAAGAAACACCTTAACCAGAACGACTAATGGATAATACATTCTCACTGCCGAAGATTCCGGGCTACGAAATGGAAATCACGGATGACCAGACAAAGCTGACGGGCGATACTCTGGCCATTGACTTCGAAACGTTTTACGAAGGGGATTACTCCATGACCTGCATGGATGCCCGGTCCTACTGCACCCACGAAAAGTTTGACGCGTACATCATGTCGGCGTATGACGGCAAGTACTGCTGGGTGGGTCATCCCAAGGATTTCAACTGGGCAGAGACCACCGCAGGTAAGACGCTCGTGTCCTTTAACGCCAGTTTCGACTATGCCGTTTACCTGTTCGGCCTGAAAGCCCCAGGCTGTACCGGAACCCCCGGAATCCCCGGATTCCGTACTCCCTTCAACGCATGGGTATGTTCACGCGCCGCGGCCAACTACCTGTCCATATATGGCGCACTATCAAAGATTGTGGCCAAGATATGGGGCATTGAGATTAGCAAGGAGGTACGAGCCAAAGCTGAGGGCGTGGACTTCCGAACCCTTGACGTAATCCCCGACGATATGAAGGAATACGTGGCAGGCGACTCCTACTACTGCCTTGCCGTCTGGGATAAGTTCGAACGCTTCTGGCCCGACTACGAACGCGAGTGCTGGCTCAATACCTGCATGATGGGATGGAGGGGAGTACCTACCAACCGTGAGGCTATTGAAGAGGGATTGGAAATCCTGAACGAAGCGAGGGAGCAGTACAAGGAAGCCATCCCGCTGGAGAAGAAACTCTCCATTCCCCAACTCCGTAAAGCCTGTGCGGACCCGAACATCCCACCGCCGGAGACTACCAGCAAGAACAGCGACAAGTTCACGGACTGGCTCGAACAGTATGGAAAACTCGTTCCCTGGGTTTCCCTCATTGGCAAGTACCGAAGCGTCAACCGTCTCATCTCCCTGACCGAGCGCATGCTTTCCCGTGTCTATACCGACCACGAAGGCATTGACCGAATCCCTTACACGCTCACCTATTGCGGTGCGAGTACGGGACGCTGGACGGCAGGTGGTGACAAATTAAACTTGCAACAGCTTAACCGTGATAGTGTTATGGGATTCAACCAGCGCGAGCTAATACAAACTCCAGAGAACTATAAACTGGTGGTCTGTGACTGGGCAGGTATCGAAGCGCGTCTCACCGCATGGCTCTGCGGACAGGAGAAAATTCTTGAAACGCTTCGTGCCGGGGAAAAGGATATCTATGCCGCTAACGCGAAGGGCTGGGGCCTCATCCCCACATCCGTCAAGGACTTCAAACAATACTGCAAGGAAACTCCGGGTCAGGAAAACCTCCGTCAGCATGTGAAGGCTGGGGTGCTTGCCTGTGGTTTTAGTGCTGGGTGGTCAGCTATCCAACGGGCGAACCCCGGTATGGACCGGGACCAGTGCCAGGCCATTGTCGATATGTACCGAAGCCGAAGCCCCGAAGTGGTTGCATGGTGGCGCGAGCTTGACGCACTGGCCGCTCGTGGCTACCGGACTCCCTCCCACAGTTTCGCTCTCGCCCTGCCCTCTGGCCGGAAGCTCTATTATCGTAACTGCTACAAGAAGCTTATCCAGCCCAAGGATGGCCGTCGCCCCTATTTTGCCACCTGTGTCGATTTCGGCTACAAGTCCTCCATTGTCAATACTAACCTATTGAGCAACAACAACATCCAGTCCATTGCCCGCGACCTGATGGTCCGTGCCTTCAACCGTCTCTGCAAGGAATTGCCCGGTGCCGCCCCCTGCCTTCTTGTCCACGACGAGGCGGTGGTGATGGTTCCCGCGGATAAAGCGGAAGAGTACGCCCAGCGGATTGAGGATATTATGGAAGATACGCCTGACTGGGCAAACACCCTCCCTCTCCTCGCTGAACCTGAAATCATGGATAAGTACAGAAAATGAGCAATCCTCTTAAACCATTCCCACCGCAGGTGGAGTGCATTGACGCTATGGTCAAGGCGATTCGCGCCCACGGATTCGTCGTCAACAAATCATGCACGGGTACGGGTAAAACCCTGACCACGATTGAGACGGCCCGCATCCTAGAGCGTAAGCCCCTCATCGTCTGTCCGGCCATTGTTGTTACCCAGTGGAAGCGCGCCATGGAGGCGCAGGGTGTAGTTGATGCGGGCATCTATTCCTGGGAGAAAATCCGTATGGGTAACACACCGTTCTACTCAAAACCCGCACGCCTCACCCGCAACCGGATTGCCTACGGCCGGTGGTCCCTACCCGAAGATGCCATCCTTGTTCTGGATGAAAGCCACAAGGCCAAGACCTATCGGAGCCAGAGCAACATCATGGCATTGTCGGCGGCAGTCCAGAAGATTCCCACCATCATGCTTTCGGCCACTCCGTTCATTACGCCGCTGGATATGAGTGTCCCAGCGACTTTCGCTGGATGGATTAAAGACTCTCGTATCGGTTTCTGGATGTGGGCTAGACAGCAGGGATGTACCGAATCTTTTTGGGGTGGGTTGGAATTTAAGTTATCCACTAGAACTCAATCCCTTATGGAGAACCTGAAACGCAAGCTGTTCGATGCGGGCGTTATGACGGAGATTGACAAGGAAAAGCTTGACACTTTCTTCCCGAAGAATAGAATCGAATATCTGTCCGTTGACGTGGACGTGAAGGGTATGAACAAGATTAAGGCATTGCAGAAAGCTCTGACCAGACTGGACAACGCCTGGGACGAATCTATTGAACGCGCCAATGAGAAAGGTATTGAGCTTCCCGCTGTTGTAGAATTGCTTCGCCTTCGCCAGCAGTCGGAGCTCGCTAAGCTCCCTACCATGGCAGAGAAGGCAGTCGAACTGTTGGAGAGCGGATATAGCGTTGCCATCTTTGTCTCCTTCATCGACAGCATCCTTACCCTTTCGGACCTCATTAACCAGAAGGCCGGAGAGGCGGTTCAGTATTCTGAAATTAGCGGACAGCTGACGGGAGCCCAGAGACAAGCAGAAGTCGATAAGTTTCAATCGAATACGACACGGCTCGCTCTCGTTCAGATTAGTGCAGGCGGGACCGGAGTGTCCCTTCATGATACGGACGGCAACTATCCCCGCGCGGCTCTCATCTCCCCGGACTACTCCATTCAGAACCTGTTGCAGGCCCAAGGCCGCATTGCCCGACTGGGTACGAAATCCTCCACGATTCAATATATCGTGACTGCCGCGGACACCGTGGAAGAAAAAATCATCAAAGCACTCAACACTAAGGAAATCTGTTTTAACTCACTGACACACAATGCAAACGAATAACGAAAAACCAGCAGACAACTCCGAGGCTACGCACAGCAAGTACAGCCCCAGCAAGATAGCACTCCTTGCTACCTGCCCCGGTTATGTGTCCCGCCCCCTGACACAGGAAGAAGAGGAAGATGATTTCTCTCCCTCTGCCGTGGGTACCCGTGTCCACGGAGCCCTGGAAACCCAGAACCCGGATATGCTTCTGACCAAGCATGAACGTTCCCTCTACACCGCGGCCAACAATATGGTTGGCATCCTGCGGGGGATGATGGAGAAGGAAGTAGGGACGGCAGACTTTGAAGTCCTGCCCGAACATAAGTTCCCCGGAATCCTTTTTAACCCGGACGACCCGGAACAGACGGGGACTGCCGACGTGTTATTCCGACATGGGAATACCTCCATGATTATCGACTACAAGATGGGCATGGTGCCTGTTTCCAACCCTGAGGTCAATAGTCAATTTATTTACTACGGATTGTTGGAATTTGCGGAACGTCCTGAATGTGAAAGGATTATACTTGCAGTAATTCAACCGAGCCAGCAGGATGCGCTCAAAACTGCCGCCTTCTACCGGACGAAGGAATCACCGACATTTTCTTCCGACATGCCCGCGGTACCCATGGATGCCACGGAAGCCATGAAATCCATTGCCTCAGTTATTATCCGTCATGGCCGTGATGCGGACAACCCGTATGCCTACAGCTCATCCCCCCATGTCTGCCCTTACTGCGACCGACTGGCAACCTGTAAGAAGATTACCAGCATGGCCCGTAACTTCTCCCTCAAAGTATTGAAGGACAAGGATTTAGCGGAGGGGATGATTGACAGCGTAGGCACTGCCATGGACAACCCGGAAACCCTGGGCTCCCTTCTGTCCTTCGCAAGCATTATCGGCGAGGCGAATAAGGTGCATAAGGACTATGCCAAGACCCTGTTCGCCTGTGGGGTGGATGTGCCCGGATGGAAGTATGCCAGCCGTGGGAATACGATTAAGGTGGACAACGATACGTTCCGTGCCTATATCGAACAGACTCTCTCCCCGGAAGAGATTCTGGACACTGTTTCCCGGCTCCCTGTGGCTAAGCTCCTTGACATTGTACTGGAACGAACCGCGGTCGAGGGAGCGAGCAAGGCAGAGAAGAAAGCCGCTAAGGAACTCCTGTTGAAGGACTTGCAGGACCTGGGCATTGTCCGCGAAGTGAAGAGCGCAATGGCTCTGCTGAAAATGAAATAAAAGTTGTTGACATTTTCGGAAGTTCTGATATGTTCACTTCCACCGAGAGGTTAAGAGGGCGGTTCACTCGCTAAAGAAATCCCCTCAACTCGAATACAAGAATACTAGAATACATATGGCAACCGTAAGAAATACAAGTAACCCCGACACGCAGGACGAAGCCCTTGACCTCTGCACCACTGAAAAGCAGGAGCTCGCTATTGACGCACCTTATCAGTCCTTTGAAGGTGAAGCGGACGCGTCCGACATCCAGATTCCCTACCTCAAACTGTGGCAGGCTTCCAGCGAGGAAGCTAAACTGGACGCGCCTGTAGGTAGCCTTGGTGCCTTCCTCCTTAACGGTCTCGTTGTCGCTGAGCGCAATAATCCTCTGGAATGCATTGTGCTGAAAGCCAAAAAGTTTTTCCGGGAACACATCCCGTTCAACGAGCGTCAGCCTGGAGTCTTCGCCAAGTCCTGGAATACCAAGGAAGAATACGAAGCCGAAGGCTACGACAAGTCCCAGGTCAACCGCGCCCTGGCTATGTGGCTCCTGATTAAGAAGCCCGAAGGTATTAAGGATGCCTCCACCACGGAGGATGACCTTGATGCTCTCTTCACGATTGACTTCATGGGTGCCCAGTGGACCCTGGCCCGCTACACGCCGGAAGGTAATCAGTACACAGGTGTTGGGGCTCCCTTCATTCAGTTCATGATGCTGAAGGGTGCCAAGACGGGTTCTCTCGCTTACCGTGTCCAGATTGGAGCTCAGCGTGCTGTAAGCCGCGATGGTAAGAACAGCTACGCGAAAGCGTTCCTTAAGTTCAAACCCCATCCCGTTGAAGGCCAGGTGGAGGCCATTCAGGAGATGGGCCTACTCTCCGCAGTCGCCAAGTAAGCGGCTCGCCTCATTGCCTTTGATTTTTTCCATAGATTAGTGTTTAGCACTAGGAGTCCCCCTGTTGCGCTGGGAAGCGTGGCAGGGGTTTTCTTTAGGCTTGACCCCCTCCTGTTTCTTCGGTATATTCCCGAATGCAACTGGTAGCATGTGACCCCGGAGTCCACGGAGCCCTTGTACTCGCGGACACCCAGCAGAAAAAAATCTACGTACAAAATATGCCGGAAGATACCCACGAGTTGGAAGGGCTCCTGAATCGGCTTCCCCGCCACAAGCATCGCAAGCTCGTGATTGAGAAGATGAGCTACGCTATGAGCGGAGGCGGCAAGGTGAGCAACCCCCGAAGCTCTGGAGTCCTGGGCTATGCTACCGGGCGCGTTGTCGGTTATGCCGCCGCCTGCGGGTATGAGCTGACGGAAGTTCCCCCTGTCAAATGGATGAGGGCCGTTGGAGCTTACGATACGGGCCTGACCGCCCGTGATAGAACTCGCTGGAAGAACAACCTTAAACAGATAGCAATGGAGAACTTTCCGGGGGTGAAGGTAACGCTACAGAACGCGGATGCCCTGCTTATCCTCCTGTGGGCCTACCGCGAACTCAATGGCGACCACACCCTGACCCTTGATTCCTGGGATATTGTTCGACTCTGAATTATGGCAAGACATTTTACACGATATGGGAGGCAATGGGAATACGGAGTCTCCGAACTGGATATTGAGCTTTGGTGCTTCAAATATGACTGGCCTGTAGAGAAGGGTGGTCTGGGCCGATACGGCCATGCCCACAATGCGATTGACCTGCTCTGGAATTACGAAGGTAGTCCGACTCCTATTACCTGGACTCCCTGGCTGGAGCAAATGATAGAGACCGCATCGAAGTACAACGTCTGCATTATGGGTGGCGGTTCCTCCTGTGGGAAGTCCCTGTCCATGGCCATCATGGCCCTGCTCTTCTATCTGGCTGACCCTATTGACACTCTGTGTCTCGTCACCTCTACTACCATTGAAGGTGCGAAGAAACGTATCTTCAAGGATATTAAGAGGTTATGGCGTAAGGAGTTTCCAGGCAAGCTCGTAGATGGTAAGGGCCAGATTAAAGGTATTAACGAGGAAGGAGATATCGACGACTCCCGCGGCATCTCCATTATTCCCTGTGCCAACGTTGGCGACCCCAGTTCCCGGTTCATTGGTATTAAAGCAAAGAACATGCACGTCTTCTATGACGAGCTTTCCGAATTGCCCATTGAACTGGTGGAAGTCTGGCGCACCAACCTTATCACCAACCGCGCAGACACGCCCCCCACACTGATGGCCGCTTCCAACCCCAAGAGCCGCACAGATGCTTTCGGGGTGATGGCCATGCCGAAGGATGGTTGGAACTCCGTTGATATTTTCGAAGAGTACTCCTGGGAAACTAAGGACGGGATTTACATCCGCTTCGACAACACCCAAAACCCGCGAATCAAATACAAGCGCGAAGACTGGAGCTTCTATACTCCGCTCGACATTGTTCAGCAGACTATTGAACAGTACGGGGAGAACAGCCCGTTCGTCCTCCGGTTCCATAAGGCCGCCTTCTCTGACGACGCTGAAGAAGGTAGCCTTATGTCGGAAGCGGAAATTTACGGGAGTGGAGCGGACGCTATGCCTGTCTGGGGTGAAGGTGAACTTATCACCATTGCGGGCCTCGACCCTGCCTACACTAATGGAGGGGACCAGACCTGCCTAAAACTCGCGAAGGTAGGGAAGACCGTGGAAGGTCTCTGGGCCTGTGCCGTTACTCAGACATTCCTGCTCAAATCCACCAGAGCCAAGGAGAAGATGAAACAGCGCAACTTCGACATCGCTCAGCAGGTGGGTGAAATTCTTCGTGCCAATAACGTTCAGAGCAAGCACCTTGCCGTTGACGTTACCGGGGGTACTGGATTCATCGAGATTCTGGCCCAGCACGTCGGTACGGATTTCCAGACGGTCAGCTTCGCGGGCCAGGCCAGCAAGGTACCGCTGGGCCTTCTCCAAAATCAGGAAGCGTGTCAGCAGTATTCCAATAAGGTCTCCGAACTGTGGGGATGCATGAAGCTCGCCATTAACGCACGCCAGCTGTATGGCCTTGACCCTACGACGATTGTGGAGTTGAAGTCCCGCAACTATACCATGAATGGCACCCGTATTTCCGTGGAGCCCAAGGTAGCCATGAAGAAGCGGATTCACAAATCCCCGGACAACGCAGACGCTCTGGCTCTTATTGTCCACGTATGCCGCGGAATCATGGGGCCTGAGTTCGGTAAAATTCGACTTGACATCAGGAACCAGCAAGTGGTAAAACATGAAGAAGTTATCAAATACCGCACGGACGGCACAGCCTACATCGAAGCCCAGGATATTGGGAGATACCTTGGAGGCTTTACCCCAGCTACCGAAGCGGACCGACCCAAGCGGGATAATTTCCGCGAGGAAGTGAACCAAGCCATGAATCTGTTATGGACCTGACAAGCGCATCTAAAAACACCACAGCCCCTGTCACTGCCGACTACGACTGGCAGAACACCTTGTACCGCAAAGCATTAAGCCTGTATAAAGCAGGGGCTCCTGTCTCTGTTGTTTCTGAAATCACCGGACTTACGGAGGACAAGGTTAATAAGCTGGTGGACCAGGTGCAACTCTCTCGTGAAGAGTTGGCCATAAGGAATCAGCTTCTCAACAGCTACACCCAGAATACCCAGGCCCGCATCCTGCAACGTCAGGAAGCTCGCACCAAGATTGAGCTTGATATTGTCGAGAACATGAGTGAGCAGTATAAGGGACTGATGAACAGTGGGTTTAAGAAGGTTGCCAGCTTCATGGCCGATGCTGACATTGAATCCATTAAGGACGTTCCTCTCTTCCTCTCCATCATGGAACGAAGCCACGGCTTGTGGGAACGGTTTAACGAAGCCATCGCCAAACGGGATATGGACCTGCTCGCTTCGGTCATTAAACAATTTGAACTTGAACAGACTGAGACGATTACCCAGATGGGATTGCAGGGTGGGCCTATAGCTCTCAACAAAGACGGCACTCGTCCAGAGATTAAAGAAAACAGTGCCAGCCGTACTATCACACTTAAACTCAAGAAGAAAGGTGATAAGCCGGAAGAAGACGTAAAAAATAGTTGACAATTTTGAGGAAGCTCCTATAGTCAGGTGCATGACCCAAGACGAAAACTTACACGAACTATTACGTCGTTGGACTCCGGTCACTCTTATCAACCTGCCGGAAGAAATTAAATCACCCGATATTTATCCTGACTACATGGGGAAGGAAAAGAAACCCCACCCCGTTGGTCAGGAGGTAGGGCTCCTCACTATTGTGGGCTATTCTCACGATGTTAATAAGTCCTACGTATTTAAGTGCGCTTGCGGTAATCTGATTAAGGCCTCTTATTCTGGTGCCAGTAAGGTACCTCATTGCGGATGTTTTAGCCAGATTACGCGCACAGCTTATCTCATCCGACTGCGAATTGAGGCCTTGCGCTCCTGGTGCCAGCAAATGAATGCATGGCTGGACGACCTCAATGCCCTTCGGAATCATGCTAATAAATATAAGGTAAAGTACAGTCAGCATAAGCAATCCATATCCCCCGTCCTACAGAGGATAGAGTATGCGGATGACCCCCTGACCTTTGACCGGAAAGTCAGCCCGGAGAAGATTACCGACTATGATGTATTCATGAAGCTGATAGCTCCCTCTCCCGAATATGAAAAATTCCTCCGGGATATGGTGGACAAACTGGCAAACGTATATGAACCCTGGTCTGCAATACCTATGGCAAGTCTTAGTGCCTATGCCAGTTATAAGCGCGAATTGCCAGAATTCGATTCTGCCACCTTCATCAATTTTGTAAATTATCTGATTGACATTAAGAACAAACCATGTAAATGTACGTCAGACGATGAGTAAACCAAAGAAAGGGTCAGGTCCCCTGCGGTCAGAAAACTCGAAACTCTTCACCTCTGTGATGAGGGATAAGGAGATATGGGGCAAGTCCTGGAAATATCGACAGTATTATACCTCCTGGATTTCCTCTAGCTCCCTGTCGAAAGCCAATGTTACTGCTACTACTCTAGTCCCCAAGGCCACTGAAGTGGACAATCCTAGAAAGGATGTCCGTAATGTTCAGCATCTTATGTGCCCCAAGGATATTACGCTTAAAGACGTGCGCCATGTGTATTTTAGACGAAACATGTTTCAGAACTACATGGGTGTGGCAAAACCTTTAGGAGGGCTGGAGGACCGTAAGTACCCTTACTTCAACTTTCTAATGTACGAGCCCATCGTGGAGGCTCAATTCTATTTTCGCTGGTATGCGTTTAGCGCATTGATGACTCACAGGGCTTTCAGCATCCTGCCACCGCAGGCGGCCCTGTCACTGACGGATGCCGCAGTAGAGGCTTCGTTAGTACCTTCAGAAACTAAACTACACACTGTATTATAACCAAATATGGCAACCATAGTAATCCCGTGTGAGCCCCGCGTACTCGTTAATGGTACGCGGATTGCTCAAAACCTGCTCGACAGCGTAGCGGTGTCCAGCCGCACTGACCATGAAATCTGGCTTATGCTCCCGTACCGGGCGAGAGCGGCGGCTGAACCCATGCTCAACCTGTTACGTAATCAGTTCAAGGACCTTCGAACTATCGAACTCCTTACCCCCGTCACTGATAATTACAAGCTGGTGACTCACATGTTCGCCCGTCTTCATCAGGCCCTTGCTTACGAGAACGACCTGAACGAGCGTCCCATTATCTGGGTATCTGAACGAGGCAATGAAACGTTCCTTCCAGGAGCCATTGATGCCCTGGATGCCGCGTTCTTCCGCAAGAAATGTGATACCGTTGCTGGTAAGTACTTCACTATTCCGGCTACGGAATCCTCTAAGGAATCTTACACACTTGACGGCACGTTCGTCATGTCCAGCCAACTGGCTAAGCTTTACCCTCACCGGGTACCTTATGTCACAGTGTCTCCCCACTTCCGACTCTTCCTTGACAGCGTTCTGACTGAAAAGTGCTACAACGTGGACAACTGGGATGAGCTTATTGAAACCAGAGACATCCCTGACACCACCGGGTTTGAACTGCCTCTGGAACTGGGACAAAGCCCAGTAACCACTCTGGCCGAAGTCTCTATTGCCAAGTTTAGCGAAGAGACTGTTAAAATCATGGGACAGAGTGAACAGAAGGGAGGACCGACGAAAGCTCGTGAAGACCTCTCTGAGGCCGAAGGCTTAAAGCCCACCGCCCGTGTCGTAGCTCCTAGAGCTGTCAAGCCTAAAACCAAGAAAGCCATCAAGGAGGATGCCGCAACCGCATCCGTAGATGAAGAAGATTCCGAACCTGAATTCATTTAACCTCTATGTCTAAGCCCGATTCCATAGCCCCCGTAGGGCCCGGAGTCATTGGCGTGGTTGACGAGAAGGGGAACCTGCTGAAACAGCGGGTCCCCACCGCCGACCAGGCAAGGGCCCTTCTGTACTTCTGTCTCACCGCTGACCAGCTCTCTATGCAGGCACGGACGGAAGCGCAGGCTGAACTCGACGGCCAACGCCCTTATGACCCCATGGCTCTTTCCGCTGTTGGTCAGAACTACCGGACCAACTACAACTTCCGCACCATGCGTATCATTCGCGAAAAGGTTGCGGCAAGTCTGCGTGAAGTTTGGGACAATCCCGAATTTATTTCCGTGCAGACCCGTTTCGGCGATGATGCCCGTAGGCCTATCTACTCTGACATCCTTTCCTCAGAGATTACCCAGATGGTTAAGTCTATGCCGGGATTCACCTCCATCATTACGGACCTCTTGCACTACTTCTCTTTCCACGGCTTTGGCCTTGCCTACTTCGAGGACCCGGATTCCTGGTTCTTTAAGGCAGGCAGTCTGAATGAGTTTGCGTTTGAGCGCAAGGTTAAGCCGGACAGCAAGACGTTGGAAGTAGTATTCGCAACGCGCACCCTGCGTGCCCATGAGCTTTACGATTATGTTCGTGACCCGCAGACGGCACGCGAAGCGGGCTGGGATGTGGAAGAAGTCATGAAGGTTCTCCGCACCGCCAGCTACAACCAAACCGTCCAGCCTCAGCGCGTCTCCTGGGAAACTGAGAAGATGCTCAAGAACGGAGACTACACTCTGACCGATATTATCGGTACCAGCATTCCGATTTCCCACATGTGGGTTCGTGAATTCGATGGCACCGTAACCCATTCCATTTTCTTCGTGAACGGCAATGGTGGCAATAGTCAGGATGTGAAGAGCGACAAGGAAGGAAACGTTGACGATACCAAATTCCTTTACACGAAGTATGGAGCCTATGACTCCATGGAACAGGCGTTCGTCCTCTTCCCTCTGGGCAGTAGCACCAATGGAGACATCCATGCTCTGCGCGGATATGGCAATGACCTTCTTCCGCATACTCGTGTTATCGACAAGCTCATGAACCAGGCAACGGATGCCGCGTTCCTGGGTATGGCGTTGAACGTGATGGCCACCAACGAGTCCTCCCGTCTCTCTGCCATGGTTAATCCCATGGGTGCCTACACCATTCTGGACCCCTCTGTTCAGATTCAGAGCAATGCGACTCCTAACCTTCAGCAGGTTGCGGGTATGCCACTTACCTTATTGCAAAGCCAAATCCGTGAACGTCTTGGTGAAATCGACGTAAACGCGGATGGTGGTATGGGCCGCACTCAGCTGGAAGCGGAAATCCGCATGGGTAATGCAAGCAAGGTCAGCAACAACATTATGGATATGTTGCTGGAACACCTGTCCATCCTCCTGCGTGAAATCGTCCGTCGCGTCATCCGCAAGGACTACGATGAAGGAATTGCAGGAGCCGAGGAACGCAAGCGCATGATAGCCCGACTGACCGAAGCCGGAGTACCTGTGGAAGCCCTGTATGAAATCGACCTCGACAGCGTTACGGCTCTTCCTCCCATTGGTGCAGGTAGTAAGGTAAGAAGGACTCTGGCCCTTCGGCAGTGCCTCAACTACATGCAGTTCATGCCCAGGGCAGGTCAGGAACGTCTGGTTCGCATGGCTATCGCTAACGAAACGAACGGGCGCACTGCTCGCCTTCTCATGCCCTTGAAGGATGACCCGAACCCGTCCGAAACAATCGCCGCTTCTATTGCATCTATGCAGAACAACCAGCTTCTGGCAGGGCAGGAAGTTCCGGTAATGCCGAACGAGGACCACAGGACGCACGCCGAAGTGCATGCCAATTACATCCTGTCCCTTGTCCCGGATGCCCAGCTTTTCCCTGAAGAAATGGCTCAACTTGCTCAGCCTCTCCAGCTTCTGGTCAGCCAACTGGCTGGTCATATGGACTATTTGCAGGCCAGTAAGGAAGTCGTCCCCGAATTCGAACAATACGAAAAACTGGTGAAGCGGTGCAACGAAGTCATCACTAACGGCATGCGAGCCCTGGAAGCTATGCAGGCTCAACAGCAGGCTGAGGGTGCTGAAGGTGAAGGTCCTACGCCGGAACAAATGAAAGCGCAGGCTGACATTGAGTTGAAGCGCATGAAGACCGAAGCCGAAATCAAACTTGCCGAAGAAAAGCAACAGGCAGAGATAGCGGCTAAGACTGTAGAAGCCAACGCCAAAGCCGCGGCAAACCTGGGAGGTACCAATGTCTAAAATCTGGCCCACCTATTCCGAAGAAGCCTTCAGGTCAAACATTAAAACACAAGGCACCCTGTTTGACCTCTTAAACGACCCGGTGATGCAGGAAGCCCTTCTCATCATCCAATCTAAATTAAACGTCTCGCTTCCATCAACCATGGAAGCGGCGGCACTCGCCGGAGCTTATGCGGCTGGAGCTAAAGCGGTCATTGCCGGACTGCACACTCTCGCCCAACCCATGGAATCCATGGAAGCCCCGGTATCTGCGGTTCCTCACGAAACCCTTGAACGAAACGCTTGGATTAACTCACTCAAACCTAATCTCTAATACACATTTATGTCAGACAATCAAATTCCCGCTACTGCGGAGGCCCCCGTATCTAGAGCAATCGACACCGCCATTCATGGCCTTTTTGAACAAGTATTTAATGACTCCCCGGCACCCACGGAATCCGTGGCTCCCGTGGGTACAGTTGTTACCTCTGACCAGCCACGCATAGCGGAGGCCGAGGTAGAACAGAAAGTCCCCATTGAATTGTCCAACCCCAATGGCAATCCCGTAGAACCGGAACCAGAAGAAGGGGATGATGAGAAGGACACGGAAGAAGGGGGCGATGAGAAGGACACGGAAGAGGGGGACGATGAGAAGGACACGGAAGAAGCTCAGCCCAAGGAAAAGCGGGCAAGCAAGGCCGCAAGCAAGGCGTTTGCTGAAATGCGAGTCCAGCTGAAGGGGGCCAAGAAGGAGATTCAGGAACTGAAACAGCAACTGGATGCGGCTAAGACGGCAACCCCGAATAACGAAGAACTGGAAGCCCTTCGCGAAATTGTCAAGGGATATGCCTTCACTGCGACAGAGGAATACAAGACCCAAGTCACCAACCCCTACAACAAAGCTAATGCCAGGATTGCCGACATTGCTCGCGAGGCTGGGGTATCTGTCGATATGAACAAGCTGAACGAAGTTGCCCTCAACCCTGAGCTGGATGCCTTCGACAGAGAGGAAGCCTATGAAACAATCGGAACGGACGCTGGATTGAGTGGAGCTTCCCTCTCCCGTTTTGTTCGGATGGCCAAAGTCCGTGACGCGGCTATCGAAGCTCACGGGAATTTCCAGGCTGACGCTGACAAGTATGTTGAAGAGCTGAAGGCGAGCAGGGGTAAATCGGGAGATGGCGGCAAGTATGAAGTCAACCTTGACAATTATACGCTGGAAGCCATGAAGGACCGGGCTAAGGAGCTGGGGATTACCACCGAAATTACAGAAGAGAATCTTAAACATGCCCGCCATTTGGCTCACAAAATAAATAACAGTTCCTTCATGGATGGAGCCCTTGCGGAAATCATGCAGAAGGAACTGCTGGAAGCTCGCGGGCAGATTGAAGCTCTGGAAGCCAAGGTGAAGAAGCTTCGTGGTGTCCGACCCTCCGCAGGGAAGGGCAGTCCAGAAGCTCCAGAAACGCCGAAAGCCGCTAAGCCTATGAGCGTAAGCGACGCTATCCACAGTGCGTTTGACCTGCTTCATTAAGAATTATTAAATATTTCCTTGACATTCAGTCGGGAATACTCCAAAAAGGGTGCATCCAAAGCGGTGCATCCTTTTTGCTTTCCCGCGAGCAAACCAAATTCCTATATATTGCAGGTGCATAAATCCTGGTCCTGTCCCTGCCATGACCGCCAAAGAACCCCTCAAATTCTTCCAAGAGAATAACGTTGCCATATTAACTACAAAACTACAAAATGGCTACTACTTCTCCTAACGACATTCAGGCCCAGGAACTTAAGTTGGTTACGATGACCAACCTTCTCAACGCTACCATGTACAGCACGTTTGCTCGTACATCTCCGTGGAACTCCCAGATGATTATGTCTGGCGAATGGACGGACGGCGTGGGTGACTCCGGGCGTATCGCAACCTTCGGTGCTACGGACCCCCGTCCCGAATGGATGAACATCAGTCTCAACTCCACCTCTGACCAGATTCCGATTACGGTCAACCGTACGGGTGCCACCACCTATTCCTACAGCCGCTTCATTACGCGCCTGGCTTCTGAAAAACTGGACGTGCTTCGTATGCGCCAGTCCTGGCAGGCTCAACAGCAGGCTGAAAACATCGTCAAGCAGTTGGTGCGTGCCGTGGGTAACGCCTGGTCCCGTTTCTACCGTCAGAGCTACATCAACATTGCGTCCTACAAGCTTATCCCCACGAAGGCTGGTATCGTCGGTCTCGACGTGGTGAGCAACGATATTAACTCCATGCCGGAAGTTAAGCCGGAAGCCGCGCTTAACGACGACCTGATGAACCAGGCATGGCAGTTGCTCATTAACGAAGGAGCTGGCGACTCTGCCGCCTTCATGGACCAGGGTTCCCCTGTGTTCCTGGCCTACACCTCAAAAGATACGGTTGACTTCATCCTGCGTGAAAACCAGGTCATCCATAAGGACTGGAACTTTGCCGAAGCCGCTGAAGGCAAGGAAGCTACTCTGCTTCGTCAGCTGGGTGTGAAGTGGACGTACAAGGGCTTCACCTACGTCGTGGACAACATGAACCCCCGCTACACCTTCGACGACTCCAAGCCGACTGGTCAGAAGTGGGTTGAAGTTCCGCAGTACATCCCGGTCGAAACCACGGTGGGTACCCGCTATGTCCCGAACCCTGCCTACATGAACGCCCCGTATGAAGATACCATCATCTTCGTGAAGGACGTGTACAAGTCTCTGGTTCCTCGCCCCGTGTCTGCCTACGGCCAGGCCAAGTGGAACCCCGTGACCTACGCTGGGGAACTCACCTGGGTGAACAACAAGGACAACGATGCCAACTACATGGGTACTCAGGGTCTGTTCGTGGCTACGCTGTCTGCGGCCCCGATGCCTGTCTTCCCGCGTCACGGTGTTGTCATTCGTCACATCCGCACGACCTCTGGTCGCAACCTCGTGGGTGCCGACGGTCAGCCCATTGGCTCTCTGGTCAGCACTCCGTCCGCTGTTGCTGGTCTGTAATATAAACCCTTAACTCAGTAACCGGGGCGGGTGGGACATTCCTGCCCGCCCCAATTTTATTCTCACAATGAAGATTGCTTACGACCCTGAAAAATTTGGTGAACTTAAACCCGGCGATGACGTACAGGTCATGGGTGTCGGTATAGTTTCCGACGACGGTAAATCCATCGAAATCGTCTCCATCGAAGACCAGGAACTGGATGAAGAGGGTGACGATAAAGATGACGATAAAGCTGACGAAGAATCCCCTAAAGAAGAAACCCAGGAAGAAACTGATGAAGAAATGACTGAAGGTGCTGACCTTGATGCAATCATTGCTTCCGGCTTCGGCGCGTAACCACTAACAATAACTCATATGGCTTCAATTACTATCCCCACGGACTCCCCGGTAACATTGAATCCCGGAGAAGAATACACCACGACCATTAAGGAGAAGGCAGATTACATCCTTACCTTTACCCTGGACCGAGGCACGGGTTCTGTCCTGGTTCAGAATTCAAGTAATCTCATCCAGGGTACGGACGTATTCAACCGTCCGATACGGCTTGCCCTGGACCCCTCTGCCCAACCCAACATTATGGCTAAAGCCACCCTGGCTGGTGCAGTGATTACCCTATCAGCAGTTAAGGCCCCAGCAAGTACTTATGGGACGGCGGCAGTCGCCCCTGGCGTTGCTCACCAGGTGAACTTTGTCCCAGACAGCAACAAGCCGGAAACCCAGTCTGCCGTCATCTACTTCGGCGAATCTGTACAGGCTTCTGTGCAGGAAGTTTTCGTACACGACGGAGATGTTGTCATTCCCGCGCACGCCACAGCCCATGTACCTGTAGGCCACAGTATCACCATCAACCCGCTGGTTGAACAGACCAAAGCGGTAGCTCAAGCTTAACTCCTAACCCATTTAATTTATGCCTGCAACTATACTCCCCATTCCCGCAGAAAACGCCGCCATCAACCGTGGCGAACTGTATCGGCTTACTGGACTCCAAAAGGGTACGCAGTACCAGTTCAAAATCACTGCGACCAAGAGAGCCCACGTAACTATCGCTGAAGATGAACAGCTGAAGAAGATTCAAGCTGAAGGTTTCCTCGATGGAACCGCTTATCACTTCTCCACGGGTGGTAATCAGACCTCTGCCTACCTCCGGGTTGATGCGCTGGAAGGTGCCGAGATTGTGCTGAACATGAAAGCGGACCCGGTACCCGCACCTGAAGGAGCCCAGCTCCCGAAGGACCTTTCGCCTGATAAGTGGTACAGTGTTGAGAACCTTACGAAGAACACTCTGTACGAATTGAAGGTAAGCGCGGATGCTCCTGTAACCGTGTTCGTCAAGACTGGCGACCAGATTATAAGCGCGATTGAAGAGCCTCCCTTCACCACACAGGAAGGTTCTGTTCGATTCTATGCAACCGGAACGAATGCCTGGATTTACGTGGATGGGGCCGTTCCTGCAAATGTTGCCCTCGTTCCTGCAACAGGTATCGAAGGATTTACGAAGCCGCAAATTACGGCCCTCTCCAGCACGGTGACAGCCGTATCTCTCATGGGCCCTGCCCCTGCTGGGTACTACAGTGTTGAGTTCGTAACGCATGCGGACGACCTCTCCTTCAAACAGGACCAGGTTCTTACAGTTGTTTCTCAGAATGTAGCCTTCTCTCTTCTGAACTCAGTTGCTTCTGACGGGCAGACTATGCAACCTGCTTATCTTGCTAACAGTAAGTTCACGGGGAAAGACGTTCGAGGTAAGATTGTTTTCTCCCAGACCACGCCGCTTGGTGAAGGGCAGAGCGCACAGGTTCTTACCATTACGCCGCCCACGGGTGGGAACGCACAGCAGTACTCCGGCACGGCCATCATCACCTTTGCTGGGAATATCGCGTAATACAGCAACTTAAACCTTGACGGGCCCGACCCCATGAGCTATAAGCTTTACCGGGCCGGGCCCAAATTATTTTCAATCATGAATATCAAAGAATACGTAAACGGTTCAGCTATCGAGCCGGGTGTAACTTACAAGATTGGAACCGCGGATGCCAATTCTGCGTGGACTCTAATCTCCGACCGTCCGATTCTCTTTAAGCTGTCAGCCACGGAACCCACGGATTCCGAGTGGTCTAATGTAACTGAAGAGCAATACCTCATCAATGGTGCGCTCTCCAACCAGGTTCTTAAAATTGAATCACCTGCTGGAAAGTTCTTCGTCGTCCCCACTAATGCACAGGATTCCGCGGCTACCGTGGAATCCGCGTATGCCAAGGTCTCTCTCAAGCCCCTGGGGTTTGACTATGAGGACACGTATGAGGCACTGCCGCTGGAGGGCGATGGCCCCGTAGCCGAAGGCTTCTACAAGATTTCCAACCTTGAATCCGGCAAGCTCTACTCCATCAATGTATCTCCTGATGCTGGTGGTCTTAGAGCGAACAACCCTATCCCCGAATACGCCTTTGCCCTTTTCGCTGTAGATGGTTCGAACAATCCCAAGGCTCTTCTGGCCGCGGGGAATTCCGGTAAGCAACTGGTCTTCGTGGCTACCGAAGCTACGGCTATCATCAACCTCAGCTCCACCATTGAAGAGAGCGAGTTCTTTGTCAGCATCCGAAATTTTAGTGTAGGCTCTGGTGGTGGAAGCGGCTCTGGTTTTGACCCTGCGTCTGACCAGAACATTACCGGGGCCTGGTCTTTCTCCAATGTAACGGGCTTAACCATGGCTGATAACGCGGCCATTAAGCTGGGCACGGGAGACGACGCTGTTCAGATTAGAGGGTCGAGCAATGGAGCGGCGGTGATTGAGGGGACAAACAAGTCCCATCTTGACATTGCTGTCCCCCTGAAATTGCAGAACCCGGTGACGGTAGATGATAGCCTCAACTTCATTGCCACTACTGGTGAGAAGATGAAGGCCATTCAGTTTGGCACAGCCGCGGGCATGGCTCGTTGCATTGTGTTTGAAGAGGCCAACAAATTCCTCAGCATTGCTAATCCTGCCAACGTTAACCAGAAGACGCTCACCATCGACGGTAGCGGCAATATCTGGTTCTATCTGGTAGAGAACCATAATGGACAGTGCAACTTCAACACAGAGGTGCGACTCAATAGCACGGTTTCAGTTGGCGGGGTTGCCTCGTTCAACAAGACCGTCAACGCGAACCAGGGGATAAACATCCCCCTGACCGTGGGAATCCCTACGGACACCTCCGTAGTGAACCGTGCCTATGCGGCAGGGTTGGGAACCATTGCCAATATTCTGTCCACTGAGGCCTATCTTAACACAGAGTCCCTGTCGGCTACACAAAGTGCGGCTATCACCAAGAACGTTCCTTACGCCAGTGCTGATATTCAAGTAAATAACGGAGCCCATTCTACCATTCAGGGAGAATTTCGTGCTCGCAGTTTCCAGTGGAACTATTCCAGTTTTGCGGGTATCTCCTTTATTTGGAGGTGCACGGGGGCAAGTAAGCTCACCTTTGGCATTGGCCGTGGTAGCAAGGACATTCGCACAGACCTGTCCATCAATTCGTACAGCATGATACCGGGCAGTTCCCTCGCATACAATCATGGGGAAATCTTTGACATCACCTTCGACAATTCCAGAGATTCTTCCCGTAATGGATATACTGTGAAGGTCCGGGAGATTTATGCTCTCTCCGCTGATACTGGCTGGAAGGTCAAGACGACTACCAGCTTCATTCCTGCAACCCATAACGAACCCATACCGTGGACGGTATGCAAGGTCATTTACATGCAGGAGAAAGTTGCGGCAATAAATAAATACGAACCCACGGGAGCTATTTATCTCATGGTCACAGGTGGGCAAGGGAATACCCTGTTCAAAATCGCCACCTGCCGGGGTATCTCCAACTTCGAGTCGGGTGTAGGCCTGAGCCGCTGGGTGACGGACGTAGTGAATAATACCACCGGAAGGATTTCCGTAAGCGTTGGCAACGGCGACTACACCTTCTACCAACCAGGTGGTACCAACCCCGCGTACTACGCACTGAACGCTCTGGCCCGCGACTGTGTGGAAAGTGAAGATACCGCAGACTTCGCGGACATCAATGAACCTATTCAGTAAACGACATGAACAACGCAGAGATTCAAATCCAATTCCCCGAACCTGGTATATGGACGGTGATGAGCATGTCCGCGGTTTATGCGGATGCCGATGGTTTCAACCGGGTAGATACCTATACACAAGACACTCTCCCTCCTGAACAGATACCAGCCCTGGAAGCCGCGATTACTGCGATAGCCACGCTGGAAGAAGACTGGAGGGCAAGGCAGGTCTGGGCCCGACTGGTTACGGAAACCATAGTAACCGCGGAATCCGTGGAATCCGTGGAAACCATTCTTCTCACTGTCGAGGCTATCAACAAAAACGGGGGGACTCGAATGTTCCGGCCATCCGAATACGAACAATTTCGGCTGACGGACACAGGTTCCCTGTCCTTCTTTAAATACTTCACAACTAAACAACCATCAACCATTTATGGAGATACAGGAACTTCTGAACCTACTCCTGCTCCTGAAGCGGTAAAGAAGGTTCGAAAGACTAGAAAGTCCAAGTAAACCATGGGGGCCGGGGGAACAATCCTCCGGCCCTCTTTTGTCATACTAAAATAAACTTATTGACAAAAGTAAAAATCCCTGTATGTTGATGCACATGGATAACAACCCATCCACAAAAAACATCGTAGTAGTTCAAGACATGACTAATGGTCTTAGCCATGTCATTGAAAGTGAAACCAACGGGGGAGAAGATGTGAAGAAGTACGTTTCTGTCGCGTCCCCCACGGCTCCCCGTCCAGTACCTCTGTCCCAAATGACCTGGGAGGAAGCGGAGATTGATGCTTTCTGTATCGTTCGGCTCCTCGACCCATCACTGTCCCCTGAACGGGAACCTTCGGAGTCGGAATCACAAATTAAGAAAGAAGTGGAATTGACCATTAAATGTGCTAAGAAACGATTGAACAAACAAAACTAAAATGGAAAAGCAAGATAGATTCTTCCAGAGAGGAGACGAGGTGCGGTTCATCAACCGAGGCAGACCTCTCCCCAAACAGTTCAAGTATGATAAAACGTATATAGTAACTCGAAATGAAACGGAAACAGGGTTAGTAGCTATTGAGGGTTTAGACTTCTCAAGTTTCATGTTGGAATTGGTTTCACCCGTTGAAAAGAACTTTCCTTTCGGATTTCAGGAAGCAGTAAAATACATGATGGAAGGACATATTCTGGAAAGATTGTCCCCTATACATAATGCTAGATTTCGGGTACGAATGATTGATGGGCACATTCAAAGCAGGCATAATGAATCTACTGACGACAGGGACTGGTGCTCTTGTGCGCTCGATGACGAAGATGTTATGTCCAGGTGGAAAATTGTTGACTAATTAACCAATTAACCAATTAACCAATTAACTAATTGAAACACAATGAAGAGAGAAGATTGTAAACCGAACAAGATTGTCATGTTGAAAGGAGTCATTGACCATGATGATAAAACTACAGTACGTCCTATTAAAGTGAACTTCATTCGCCCTAATGAGGACGAACCGCCTTATGCGTGGTTCGACCCGGACCAGTTGCTCGAAGTTAAGGAACCCACAATTAGCCGGACAAGAAAGTTCTGCAAGGGGGGTAAGGTACGGTACGTTTCCAGTGGACGTATGGATTATATTAAGGTACCAAAAGCAGATGAAGAGTATGTAGTCACTGTCTCTGAGTTGGATGGCTGGGTTAATATAAAGAACGACCAGTATGACAACTGCGTTAAATGGCATGACCTGGAACTCGTGGAACCCGTGGGTGAAAGGAACCCCTATGAAATCGGGGACTATGAAGGTGCTTATTTCCGCATCCAGCGTGATGGACGATATATCCATGAAATCTGGTATAGTTCAAACCTGGGCAGTCCCTATACTAAAGCGGAAGCCCGCCAGATAGCGCAGGAACTCTGTGATGAATTAAACCGTAAGTACAACCTCTCAAACAATTAAACCGTAAGTACAACCTCTCAAACAATTAAACCGTAAGTACAACCCCTCAAACAATTAAACCCAACAAGATATGCCAATACTCAATCTTACAGTCAGCCAGTATATTGTCGTTGCCCTTCTCATCACCCTGTGGGCTTTCATTGCCCGCTGGGTTATGGTCTGGGTGAATGGCCGTAAAACGGAAGAGGTGAAAAAACTTTGGAAGAAGCGGGGGATAGAAACCAACTCCTTCCGAACCCGTGGAAGCCAATACACTCTGTACGAGAAGGGTGCTATGGAACAAATGCATGATGCTCTGGTCAACAGGGCTATACACATTATCTATGGAGCCTGCATCTTCTTCGTTATGGTGGTCACAGCAGAAAGTATTTACTTCTTCATGACCCCAACTACTATTGGTGTTTACTTCGCAGGGCTGGCAGTATGGCTCGCAGGAACTTTCTTATGGACTATCTTAGCTTTCCAGTTTACTTACTACCTCACCCTACTGTGTGAAAAGCGCAGGCTGACAAATAATAAGCTTGACGAATAAAATCCCTATTACATAATAACTGCATGTCACCGACACCAATCAAAGAGACGCTTAATTGTCCAGTGTGCGGCTTGCCCTTGTACCTATCTGACGACCTGTTTACGAAGGACCATCTGGGATATAGTTGCTATGAAGACCGTAATGTCTATTACTACGAATGCCCCGACTGTCCTCTGGCAACCGAATATGGAGATACGGAAGAAGATGCTTGGGAGAAAGCTAAACAACTTGTAGATAAGTGTCTTGAAAAATTTAACCAGAAGGAGGCTTCCAATGGCGATGCTTAGATGCCCTGTATGTAACACTCCCCTAAAAGAATTCGAGGATTCCGCATACGAACTTAGTTCTGTAGGCTGTCCCCGGTGCGAATGGACTACGTTCAAAGCGTACCCGGAAGAAGCGTGGAAGGCCGCTGAAAAATTTATCAACGAGTTCCCACCCGCTATGCGGGTGCATCCCGGAGATAAGATTATCTACTTCGATAACCTGTATCATAGAGTAGGTGGAACCGTTATGGGCAAAGACCCTGTTACCATGCGAATCATACTCGAAGACGGAAGTACCACAGCTGACATGGTGTACAAATGGCCGTGGCAACTGAACTAGAAAGGAGAATAGTGAAAACGTTTAAATGTCCCGTGTGCGGGGGCACCTTCGAACTGCAATTCGATTTGGCCTCCTACGATTACCGTGAAGCAACCTACGAACAGGTGTATTACTATGTCTGCGACACCTGTGCCCTCACTTCGGACTGGCAGTTTATCGAAGATGAGGCGAGGAAAAAGCTGGAAGCCCTCATCCGCAGATTTCCCCCTCTCATGAGGGTCTGGCCCGGGGATGTAGTTTCATGGGGAGTCCATCCCGTTACGGTTCTGGATAAGGATGTCCAGTGCGGAGAACTGCTGGTACTAGATTCTTATGGAAATAAACAGCTTCTTGAACAACGCGTCATTGATAAATGGCCATGGGAACTTGAACAGGAAAAGGAAGAGAGAAACTGCTATAACTGCAAATATAGCGCACTGTCTTGCAGGGACCATCCCTGTAACGCATGTTCGTCACCGGAAGCACCTGAGTGTTATAAGTATTGGGAAGCTGAACCGAAAGAAAACTAATGCTATTCGACATCATATATTTGTTCGTCATATTGGCCACCATCGCTGTCTTTGGGTATTACTACTACATGGCAGGCAAGGTGCAAGGAGTTCTTATGGCCCTCGAAATTTATCTGACGCACAACGACGAAAAGGAAAATGAAACTGACACCTGAACAGCAGGCCTTTTACCGATATGGGTTTGTCAAAGCCTGTTTATGTCTTAAAATCCAAGAGGCTCGTGATTATGCGCGATACACCTACGGGACAACCTACGCTAAATTAACACCGAAGGAACGGGCAGACTGTCGAAAGCAATTTCAAATTGAATTTCTTCTCAACCTGGTAAGGGACCGAAGAGTCACGTGCCGGGCGTGGGTACCGCCGCGACAACGCGGTTGCTCAACCTGTAGGCATGACGGAACTCATTACAAGCTTTGTGCACTCTGCCACGGTGAAGGATGGCCTGTCAGCTGGGTACCGAAAAGGAATTCCCTAGGTAAGATGAAATGACAAATTCTACTAAATAATATTCTTGACAAAACAACCGGGGGGTACTACAATACCTCCGAACTCCAATCAAATTCAATGATGAAGTTAGACCCTATCGTACCCTCCTGCGCTCACTGCCATTACAGCGACCTGCCTTCGGAGTCGTTCCCGTGTTCAGAATGCGACAAGGACTATAGCCAATTTACGGCTAAGTCTGGTTGTTGTAACTGCGTACTAGCAAGCATGTCACTCTGCCAACCTGATTGTTTCACCTGCAATTCATCCTGGGCAGAGATTAAGAACAACAAAAAGAAATAACCACCCCATGTCTCAAACCAAACTTACAGACTCCTGTGACCATTGTCTCTATCATGACTTGAATTCGGATGTATATCCCTGCTCAGAATGTACGTCCCGACTGAATCATTACACTCCTGACCTCATATGTCAGATGTGTAAATATGCGGACACCCCTAAAGCAGATTATCCTTGTTCAACCTGCCGCATCGAATCTGATAGGGGACATTACGTAGAATCCACGGAATCCACGGAACCTGTGTCTCCGTGCCAGTCCTGCCCGCACGCGGGGACCCCTCCGCTCCAACAGCCATGCGCGGACTGCGGTCACAATGGGCTTAGTGCGGGCATTCAAAGGAACAGAGAAGCAGAGTACCAGCGGTTCGTGGAGGAAATGAATGCACGCCCAGCCGCCTGTATCTGCGGGGAGAATCCCGAATATGTGGAAGACAACATCTATCCCGGAGAAGTCCACCGCTATGTGGTCTGCAACGGGAGTCACCCCGTCCCCCATTCCCTGTCGGTCCACGGCGGCAATAGCCGGGAGGAAACCATTGGACGATGGAACGCTTTTATTTTCAATCTTAAAAACAATAAATAATTATGTATATGGCAAACACACCGCTCTATCATAATCAGGTCCGACAAATGCGTAAACTACTTCAGATTAACTTCGGCATACCCTGGGAAGAACTTGCGCTCATGACAGACAATGAAGCCGAAGAAACTCTGTCCTCCCTGGGGTACACCCTCGTCAAAACCGCCTCTGTGGATGACGGCACTCTGTACGTCGTCCCCAAAGACCTGCTCGAAAACGCTTTCACTCTAAACCGATGATTATGTTTCTAATCGGCGCGGCCATGGCTCTCTGCCTAATCTACATCATTGAGAATAACGAACCACTTTTACCTGCATGAAGAATCAAGGAAAACTCATCCAGCACCCAGGGCTCAAGTACCCACGGAAACCGCGGAATTGTACACCCGTGGTAAAGAAGATTCCCTATGGCTACATGTCCACCCAGGAAATCGCGGAAGCCGTGGGTAGAACTCCCACCTGTGTTCTCGTTACTCTGGAACGCCGCAAGGTGCCGAAGGTACGTTCCGGCAAGATGGTTTACTGGGACGGAGACATAGCACGGGAATATATTAAAACACTTAACTCAGACGTGTACGAGGGAATTCCTAACGGATATACGGATATGGAAGGAGCCCTGGAACTCACTGGTTTTAAGAATGGGGCGACCCTCTCCACCATGTTTAAGCGCGGGCAGGTCCGGCGTGTCCGGTACCGTGATGACATGGGTGCCGGGAGAAAGACGCGATTCGCGTATAATATTCTTGACCTGGAACGGCATATGGGCTTAACTAATGTCACCGAAGATGACGACGAATAATAACCATCAAATGGCACAAGTCAGCAATCAGGAGGCATTACTGACAATTCTGTCCTGGGTCGATTTATTCGACCCTGACATGAGCCTGACCCGACTCCGCATCCTGCTTGCCCTTCACGGTGCGGGGGGCACCCCCACGCTGACGGTCAAGGTTTTGTCCCGCTACCTGTCTCTTTCCACTTCCAACATCAACTATAATCTCAAGAAACTGATGGAAGACGGATGGGTGGAGATTGCGGTGAACAGCGAACCTATTCTCTATCAACTGACAAGACGTGGCAGAACCTTCTGCCGCGATATATTCAAACCCCGAAAGTACATCAACAAATGACTCACGAAGAAATTGAAAAGGTAGCTGAACAGCTATACACCCTAACAGAATCCCGTACTGCATGGTCTGAACTTGACACTGCGGGCCAATACCCCTACGTCAAACTGGCACTCAATCTGGGAGAAAAGAAACCGGAAATTCTTGGTGAACTGGTTTCAAAGTACTGCGTCGATTTCGGAATGCCCAGCAAGTACAAGGCGATTGTCGCTGGGATTATTTCCGGGATTCTTACGGTACTGGCCGCTTTCGGTCTCATCTCCCAGAACAGCTGTACCCGTGTCGATATGACGGAAGACCATGCAATTATTTGTCGTGGCGATTCCTGCATTGTCCTTGAGCCGGGCCGGATTTCCTACAGTCAGGCCCAGCCGGAAACGGACGTGCCTCCGGTGGTTCAGGTAAAACCCAGCAAGAAGTAATATGGCCGACAACGAGGTTCAATATTCCGAGTTACCCCCTGCCTCGGACCTCTTTAATCATCCGGTACCCACGGTTCCCGTGGGTACCGAATTGTTTAATGACATGCCGCCGTTCGATTCCCTTCCTGACCCCATTGCCCCAGTTTACGGTGAAAGCGATGTCATGGTACATACTCCGTCGCCGCACAACGACGACCCCCTGATGCGGAACCGACCGGAGAATATGTTCGCTATCGTCTATGACCCAACGAACAGTGGAGCCAACGCGGCCATCCAGTACGTTGCCGGGGTAATCATCGACAGCAATGAGGTTACTAAAATAGGTGGGGAACCGGGAACCCTGCACAATGTCGATTCCAAAGAGCATGCACCGCTGGACAAGGACATCACCTGGTACCTCAATGTGAAAAGCGACCGGGCCAGTTCCACGGTGACAAGCGTAAAGGACAAGAGTGCAGACTTCTCTGTCCCTCTGGCCAAGATGACTCGCGGCAATAACGGGTACATTCAGCAGTTACACCGTGGTGCTGTGTTCATTGGCGGAGGTAGCGGAGGCGGCACGTTCCCGTTTAAAGTCACTACCTCTAAGGAACAGGATGGTTCTGGCGTATGGCATACCTACGCAGTAATCGTTGAGGGCGGCTTCCGGGACACCAACCGGAAGAAGGCTACCATAGATGGGTTCAAGGACGGGAAGGCTAAAGTGGAAATTGTCACGGATGGTGAACTCCCTATCCTGTTGGAGTGGGAATATGCATGGCCCTATACGGGGCTGACCCAAGCTAAGGTGGTTGTCGATGATAAGCCCTGGGATGGGAAGGAAGTCATTACACCCATTACCAGTGAAGAGGGGAATGGTAAAAGTAAATGCGCTTTAGCCATCCTTACTGTCACCCGCGCCCAAGATGGGACGCTCGACGCAGTTGTTAAATCCCAGCTGGTCAATACCGGGTTAATCGCCATGTGGTATAGCGGCTACGTTGACGGGGTATCGGGCAACGTCGGCCAGTACGCAGAAGCCAGTACCGTATCGCCATGAGTTCTCTTCTTCTCTACCCCAAGCCGTTGCAGGGGAACAAGACTGTAGAGTTCCTGCAAAGGTGGTACCAGAGCGGCACCTACCCCTACAATGAATGGCAGTGGTACGGAACTCCAGGTCCTACACTTCACGGCATGCCAACACCGAACGGGGTTGCTATTCCCATTAAAGCGGATGCGACCTACCGACCAGGGGTCCGGTGCAAGAACATCAGTGACGCGTGGAAGATATATAATACTCTGAAAGGATTAAAGACCCCAGAAATGACTCCAGTATTGCCGAGCCAGGCAGGGTGGAAGTCCCACATCCTGCCGAGGGAAACGGTACGTATCTTCGACTACGATGTCTGGAAAGTGTGGCACCCGAATCAGCCCCAGCATGAGATGACTTTGGATGAGGTCAAAACCTGGCCAATACCTTCAGCAGAATCGGTTGGAGGGGTTGTGTACTCTGTCACATATGAACAGGGAACTCTTGTGGATAATATAGGTCGCGCCATGATAATGCACCCCTGGTACATTGAAGAGGAAAGCGGTGCTGTCTATCTTGACCTGCAATACGGGATTACGGGGCAGTATGAACAGAGGATTTCCGGCGTTGGCCGAACCTTCAGCGTATCAGCCATCTTCGGAAGACGACAACACATTGATGGAACCCAGTCCCGTATCATCAAGTGGACTGGCGAGATGTGCGGCGCGACTGTCGATTTCCTTGCTTCATACTATAGCTTCCGTCCATCTACTGTAACGGTTCCCCAGGTGCCTGTTCTTACCACATTCTTCAAAGGAATCCAGTTTACTACCCTTTGAACATTTCAATACAGCTGTACAATCCCCCAGTGGATTTCGTACATTGAAATGTCAGAGCGTTTAGATTGCGAGAATATACATTTTCCGTATATTCTCGCAATCATTTTATGGAGGAATGACGAGGAAAGTAGTTGACAGAAACAAACTCTTCACTATGATGGGGGCATGTCCGAACCATTACCCAATCACGAATTCGATGATTTTGTTTTCATCATCTTTGCGTACAACGCTACGCTTGACTGGCCGGAACGAGAGTCCCTGCTTGTCCACTACTCCGTCAACTACCTGCTCAACCACGGAATCCCCGGAACCCGTATCACCGTTCTAGCCAATGACCTGTCGGTATGTTCCTGGGCAAATTTGCAGGGATTGAAGTTTATTCAGCTTAAAGCCACTGACAAGGAAACTGTTACGGAAGCCATATCCTCTACAATGCAGGAGAATCCAGAGAAGAATGTTGCATGCCTCAATACTGTATTCCCTGTACGCGAATCCGACCTCCTGTCGCTGATGTGCAGTCAAATCCGAACGGAAAAGGATAAGCTCTTTATCTCTGCCCACATGGGTGCCAAGTATGAGAAGGACGACCGGACAACATCCTGGGGCACTACTCTGAACGGAAGTATCATAGGCTTTCGTCATGACTCTGATATTAAAGCTCTCTTCCATCCTAAGAACATTTACCCCGTACTTCACACTGCTGAATGCGGAAATTATAAGGTCTGTTTCAGGTATGAGTACATGAAGGAACCCCTGGAATCCGCGGTTGCCGCGGGATATAAGACGTCCGCATGGTCTGCCCCCTGTCCGTCAGAATATCCTCGCAGGGTGGAAATAAAGCTGGACAACGGAACGGATGCCCGCTAACCTGAAGCCCATGAACAACACCAACTTATACTTTGACGGTGCGCTTGGCCAGTTCATAGGAAAGCACAACTATGACCTCATCAGCGTTGACCCAGACCTCGAAGTCCAGCACGCCACGTCGTCTAAGACAATCTGCCTTGGAGCCGACTTCCAGGGAAACATCAACCTGTACATCTCCCATGCCGCCGCGCTGGGGTTGACGGGCAGTGCTTTCTCCTGGGATATTTATCTGGCTCCATACAACAATGCCAATCTCCCTGTCTGGGAGAATATAGCATCCGGCAATACCTCCGCAGAGAAACCGGGAGGGACTACAGATACAGTTCTCCTGGCCACTGACATGTTTACCCTGGGCCTCGAAAAATATCCGCGAGGCGTTTACTGGATGAAACTGCATTTCAGCAATATGTCTGACTGGATTCGTTCCTTCCCCATCATTCTCCACATTATTTAATCGACATGAAATTAGACCTTAACAGAATACTTCGACTCTACCCGCTCCTTAAAATCCTCCACTATCAGACAGGGGCAGGGTTCCACCACGAGAAATACGATGAAGCCCTTGAGGACTTGGGGGAGATAGCGGACAAGTTCATCGAGACTTACATGGGAATCCACGGCCGGGACTGGGTTGCGGGTTCTTCCCCTATGCCCAAGCTCGTGACGGGTACGCGTCCCTGTGTGGCGCAGTTCCGCATGGAAATCGTCGAGACGCTTGTTCCCTATCTCTACCAGCTGTCGAAGGGCCAGAAGGCTCTGAACAAACTGGCAGAAGACTTTGACGAAGCCGCCCACGGAATCCTTGGTCTCCTGGAAAACTACAGCAACCAATAACACTCAAACACATATGCCCTGCAACGTACAACGAGGAGAATTCTATATTGCCAACGACGGACCGGAAAGCACGTCCGAAATCATATCAAACGTACTCCCCCGCATGGACGGGATTCTGTCGCGGTCCCGGTCCATGACCTGGGGTATGATTAGCTACACCCTGTCCCACCTGAACAATCCGTTCGGCATCGCTTTGGAACATATGCGAGTAGGTTTCGCGGCGCGTACCGCAACCCTGCCAGACGCTATGGGGGTGGTCGATGTATCTCACTGGATTATCATTGAGAAGGCACCTATCTCTTTTGAGGACTTCCGCTGTGTCTTCAAGATTCTGGAACCCACGGATTCCCCGGATGAGCGGAAAGATTATCTCCTTCATGGCAAGTGGTTTACACCCACCAAGGAAATCAAACTGAACAACGATATGATTACCTGGTTCCACTGGGAACTGGGCTACCCTGAAAACGAACGAATTAACCTGCTGGAAGACAGCACAGAAGAAGACGATGACACAGAAAGCTAAAATCAAAAAGATTCAACAGCTGGTCGGCGTGACCGCTGACGGCATTATCGGACCGAAGACCATTGATGCAATTCTTAAACGGCTGACCCCGGAATCCACGGGTACCGGGGATTCCGCGGGTACCGTGGATGCTCATGAAATCCGCAACCGAATGGCCGCTAAAATCCTGAACATGGAAGACTACAAGATTACCGGACCGGAAAGCTTGCGCGTTACCCCGCTTCCCTCTGGTGACGGCGGCGGCACCTGGGAGATTGCAGGTATCTGTGACGGGATTGAACCGGAGGTGTTTAACCGGATTAAATCCCTGCTGGACAAGGGACTGCGGGATGAAGCATGGGAAGAATGCCTTAGCTACGTACTGGAGAACACCTCCAAGATTGTAAGCTATCTTCCGAACTATGGTTTCGGCTACGAATTCATGGTACGCGACCTCGCGTTCAACATGGGTACCGGAGGTGCCGTCAATGTCATCCAACGCATGCTCAACTCTGTGGGAGATGCTGGCCTTACAGTGGATGGCAAATGGGGGCCTAAGACTCAAGCCGCCCTACGAAGCGTAACGGATGTTATTCCAGAAGCTGAAGTTGTCAGGGGGCTGGACCGTGCGGCTCGTGCAAGGTATGAAAGCATTGTCAAGGCCAACCCTGTTAAGAAGAAGTTCCTTAAAGGTTGGTTTAACCGATGCGAAGCTCGTGTTAAGTTTGCCGAGACTATTATGTCAAGAAAATAATTCTTTACAGCAATAAATTCATTTAGTACCATGGCGGTGAGGTAAACCTTGCCGCCATGTTTTTGTATAGTCTCGCAAGCGTGGATGCAAATGTCTGGACGATGTTCCTGACGCGCATCGTTGATGAGATGAGCCCTGCGTATCTGGTGTTCGTAGGGCTTATTTACGTGGCGGCGAAGCTTGCCTATAAGTACCTTAGTAAAAAAATTGATTATACTCTTGACAAGGAGAAATCTTTTTTAGTACTTCTACAGGAGGCACTGCGGGTTATCTCTGAACTGGATGAAACTCTGGACCAGCTCCACGGTAAACTGGATTTCCTGCGGAGAGACCACGAAGAACTGTTAGAAATCGTCAAACACAGCAGCATGAACAATGAAGCTACTCCCAAAACTATTCCGAAAAGAACCTGAACCAGAAGGAGTGATTAAGAACATCACCAGTCTGGCTGATGAGTTGCAGGTTAAATTACACACCTGCGGCGAACGCATTGCCAAGCGGAATCAGTTCTACGCGACTCTGCCCCTGGGCCGTGAAGGTGAAAGAAAGCTACCCAAGAATCAGTGGGTTTACTTTCTGCGTGGTTCGGTAGGTATCAAGTATGTTGGAGAAAACCTCACAAGCTCTGTTACTTACATCCGAACACATGAAGAGATTAAGCTTCCCAATTTTATTGACAGCGAACGCTCACATAAACTTCGTGTCATAAACGGATATATTATTGACAGAAGAACAAACCGGAAGTATTCTGCGGGTGAGTCGATAGACTTTCAGCGGGGAGAACCTATGCACTTAACCATAAACGGATATGTGTGGATGACCTGGACACCCCCGCTTCCGGGTTCAACACTTCCGTTCTACCACTCAAATCATGCCTCTAATTCCTAATACAGGAGCATCAAACCCACAACCTCCGATAATTCCGATAGGAACCACGGACAGTTCATGGCGTAACGGGCATAACCCGGACCGTCCCATGGGGGAACCCATCATCAATTTCCCCTATGCCGTAGTCAAGAACGTCATGTTCTTCGTGGAAAGGATTGTCAAGAATCCCAACGAATTGTCGGCAGAACTGGGTACTCCCTACAACCCCACAGCGGGGACTACTTTCCTCCCCTTCATGCGTGAAGCTGTGCTTGTCCATGTCGAACCCGTAGCGGAAGACACGCGCCGCCACATCTATCGGTTCTACTACATGGTCCCACCACAGGAGCAGTATCGGTATAACATCCAGGATATGAAGAAGATTCAGGATGGCTATACGCTCAAGGACACTGCCGCGGATGGAAACTTCATGAGCAGTGCCGCTGACGCTGAAGACCTCAAGGACTTCTATGAAATCATTCGTGAATGGGTTGAACCCACGGATTCCGCGTACACCCCGTTAGCCCTTGGTTCCTTTGACCCCAGCAACGAGAAGCTTGACCCTGACTTCTATGACCTCCATGATTATACGGCCTACGATGCCCAGCTGGTCTATGAAGAAGTTGGCCGCTTCGAGCAGGAACATCTCAACAAGTACTTCCGTAAAGTTACACGGGTGTATAAAACTCTGCCCGGCCCCGTCGTTAAGGAGTTCATGCCCAATAACATGTGGGTAAAGGGAGACACTGTATGGGAAAACGGTGGGCCCGGAACTTCCGTACCGGAGAACGAATGGGTATCTCAGAACGCTATCAAACTTTCCCGCGAGGTGTGGGCCGCCCCACTGTGGGAGGGTGAAGGTGGAGCAGAGCCGGGACAGGCTCGCATCCCTTTCATGCCCACCAAAGAGTTCGAAGGTAAACCTCTTAGCACTGGATGGGATAAGGGCACGTACCCCAGCCTCCAGAACTATACGGTGGTTACGATGTTCAAGCGCAATTCCTCCATCGTGGAGAATGAACAGCAGAACAGCCTTTCCGGCAACTGTTGCAACCCGGACTCCCGGTTTGTGCGTTGCATCAATACCACGGTGACGACCAGCCAGTCAGTGGACTGGACGGCCAACGGAGACCTTCCATCCATTGAACCCCCGGAACCCGGTGAGAACTGTAGCCAGTGGAGAGTGGATAGTAGTGTCGTTGTCCGGGAAGGCTATAGCCAGAAGGAGACGAGAAAGCAGTGTACCACTTACGAACAGATTGACGAGTTCTGGGAGAGCCAGTTCGACCGGATAACGAATCAGGTTTATCCGGTGCTTCGTAAAATCGTGCATGAACCCTCCACCGAGTTCGATAAGGACTGGCAGGAAGAAGGGTTCAAGAAATACACGGACTCCGTGGGTAACGTCTATTACGGGCGCAAACTGGAATCCCCGGTAACTGAGGTTTCCATATCCATCCCTGACACTGTGTGGGTTAAAGAGAGCTACAGCCTCAGCGATTTCTCCGTTGGCGAGGACAACCCCAGCCCTACGGGATTGCTTTCTAACCTTAATGTCATCAACGGATGGAACGACCCCAGCTATCCTTCGTTCTCCAACTACTTCGCATTCACCTGCGAATTCACTTCCAACAATCCGGGGAGAGACAGGGGAACCGTGGTAACGGTCTATTACAAGAACAAACGCTGGTGGCCCATGTATGTGCAGAATAGCATGCCCGTGGAGCAATCTCCTGGCACCATCTCTACGGCCAACCATTACTACAATGTCAACCCGGATGGCCCATGGTACACTGCGGACGGCAATTACAAGATTAGCATGGAAGGGATTATCTCCGACACGCTGTACGGTGAAGGAGTATCTGGCCAGACCTGGACGCTTCCCATAGGTTATATGGATGGTTCAGGGATATATAAGCGGGGAACCTACAACCCCGAAATGAAGTTTACGGTTGGCTCCCTCCCCACGGGGATTAGCAAGGTATTCCTTGATGTCACTAACGGTCAGCTCAATATGCTGGTCTGGGTAGAGAACCCTAATGGCATCGCCATTAACGGGAACATTCCCATTAAGCTCAACGGCACCAAGATATTCGACATTGCAGTAACCTCTTCCGTATCATCGTCTAATGAGCCTCCTTCTGTTGTGACCCGCAATGGCGAGAAGAGCGAATACACGGATGGAACCTACTCATTGAAGGCGGCAGTAGCAAACCGGATTGAACTCTCCTACAATGGAACGAGATACCCTTACTTCCAGTTTGGTGCGACCGTAGCTACCTTGACCGGGAATACATTCAAGCTCCAGAAGAATACCAACGTGTCCCGCGTCGTACTCCGGCAGTGGGTGAACCCCTGTTACGCTGTTGATAGCTACATGCAGATTCCCGGCATTGGCTATTACCGAAAGTACACCACCACCATGAACTACAGTTTCCCCGCAGTGCTGGGAAATGTTTCATGGATGGCCTGGAATACGAGGCCCGACATGTCGGGTAAACAGGGTGGCCAATACTTCCCGTCCACGAACATGAAACGGGATTCCTACTCAGGCCCCTGCCGTGCCGTGGTGGAAGAGCTTTTCAGCCCGGACGGCTCCTGGCCCAGCACCTGGGGCCTGGGAACTTCTCCCCAGTTCACTACGGCCAGTGGGTATTTCTCTACACCGTTAGTGGACTTCCGTCTTCCGGCCTGCCTCCACACCCAGTTGAACTTTACGGTCACTATCGGAAACCAGGATGCCAAGTGGACTCCCGGAGTCTTCAATGCAACCTTCCCGGCAACCAGTGTTACCGACTGGACCTCCGTGACATCCTACTATGCATCCCCGTGGAACGGCGGCATGCTGTGCAAGAAAGTAACCATCTATCCTCCAACCGCATAATCTCATGGCGTTCATTACTAAATCCTATTTGACGTATCGAAACGTATGCGACGAATTGTGTATGCTCATTACCAATGCGCCGCCCTCCAAATCCAATGTTGACTTCCGCAGGATTCTGAAGGAAGCCCAGAACCTCCTGCTTAACGAGGCCACGGTTTCCCCGGATTCCATGGCAATCCTTGATTTCGAAGGAGTTGAACGGAATGGAATCATTGCCCTCCCTGATGAGTACGATAGTATCGTTGCGGCATGGACACCGGGGGGACAACGGTATAACATCGTTGACCGGGCCATGTTCGAATCCAACACCTGGTTCCGTAGCGAGTACCCCCGAAGGCCGCACGGCTCACCCCCTCTCATGGTGGACATGGGGCTGAACGAGATGAACCTCCGTACCTATGCCGTACTGTCTGGTAGCAATGGCATCAATGACAAGGATATGGGCATGACCGTTTCCGCGCGTTGCGCTCTCCGCGGTCTCTCCCTCAATGTCTATGATGATAAGGCATGGGAAGATAAGGAGGTTCGTATCTATCCCGGATGCCTCCCCGCCCTCAAGGCCATGATGCTGTCAGTGGTCTATAATGAACAGGGCAATACCCAGATGGGCACCGACAGCTATGGACTTGCGGTCAAGTACCTGAACGACCACCTCCGCAAATATCGTCAGGGAACTTATCAGGCTCCCAACATTGTACAGAACGGCGGGCTGATGCAGAGCCCCGGCCTTAACCTCATGTAAACCATCATGGCAACTCAATCCACAGATATCAGCAGTGAAGGGAAGAACCCGGCAACCAAGTCTCCCCGGCAGAAGATAACCGAAGAAGTCCTGCCCAAGGTGAACCCGGATGTTCCCCTTCGTCCCGTAACCAATAACGACCCGAACAAACCAGTGGACGCTAAGGCATTGAACGAGGTGGCCGCGGCTAACAGCAACCGGGGGATTCAACGTCCCCCGGCATCCCCGGCACCCGCGAATCAGTATGGCCACGGCATTACGGAACCTACGGTTCCGGGTGCCGTGGACCCGAACAGTCGGGCCTATGCGGAAGCACAACGTGCCAATTACCAGAAGCTCATGGCCCAGGGACCCACTGCGGAGGATAGGCTTCTCATGCGAGGGGTGGACCAGAATGTAAGCAGAGGGCAGATGCCCGTTGGTAGGGTACCGGGACCTATGGCCTCCGCGGCTCCCACGGGTTCCGGTGCCACCCGCCCCACGGGTTCCGCTACTCCGGCATCGCTATCGCAGGAAGCTTTCGGCACAGACATTAAGAACAGGCTCAGCCCTGACGACTATAAGCTATATCAATCACTGAACCCGGCCAAGCAGACTGAGCTCTACAATAAATGGAAGGAACAGCAGGTAAAGCAGAACTCCTCCCTGCTCACAGCACCAACAGGTTCTCCGGCGGTCCCGGCGGCCCCCGCTGGTGCCCTACCCTCCGGCGGCTCCCCTATACCCACGGCGCAGGTATCGCCGCCCGGACGTGATGAGAAAATGCTGGAGGTACTGCGTGACCCTACGGCAGACCCGCAGGCAAGGTCTCAGGCCAGCACCTATCTGAAGGTCAAAACCATGTACGCACAGAAGGCGAAATTCGGCAACGAGATTAAAGCTCTGGAACGGGCCAGCCGCGCATATACACGCCAGCTGGGGAACATGTTTAAGAATCCCCTGAACAGGAGAGACCCGAAGTACCAGCAACAGTACGAGCACTGGAAGGCTCTCCGAAAAGGAAATCCACAGGCGAAGCTCATCATGTTCAATGAGTTAATGAAGCGACCGGAGTTTGCTTCCCTCAGTTTCAAATAATATTGCTGACAGAAAAAGTTAGTATTTCTCTTGACCTTAGCCCCTGCTTTGATAGACTTAGGCAGTCCCTCGAAGCAGGGGCGCATTGTATTAGAAACCAACCTATTAAGTAAATGGCTATTGACTTTACTACAGCTAGCCCGGCAGACTGGAACCCCAGTTCTGAAATCACCAGAATCCGAGAAGCCCGCGCCGCAGAAAAGCATGCGGCATGGCAACGGGGTCAGGAGCAGAAAGCTCTCGACCGTCAGAAGAAGGAAGCAGAAGAAGCACAGAAACAGGCCGTTAAAGGCGTAGAAGCGGAAGCGGATTTCTTCACTCACCTGTCCGGCGTACTGGACACCGAACGCAAGGAACAGGAAAAACGAGCCAAGGAACAGAAGACGGAAGCAAGGAAAGAAGTTACCGAGGCCCGTGCCGACATTCAGTTTGAGCAAGGGCAGGCTGACCGTGCGCGTGCTGAACGCGACCGGGATGTCAAATCCCTGTCCCGCCGCAACATGGGGCTCAACTTCGAAGCCCTTGAGGACATGACCGACTACGTTGGCCGCAGTGCCGATAGCTTTGTTGACCTGAAAGAAGGGGCCAAGGCTAACCCGCAGGTGATGGAAAAGCTTGGCAACTCTCTGGGTCTCAATGTCGTAAGCTCCAACTCCCTTACGCCTACCGACCCTGCATTCACTTCCCGGTTCGGCTTCTCTGTCGGTGCGGATGGACAGCCAGTTATTACTGAAAAGTTCCTCGCTATTGCCGCCGACCGGAACCGTAGCAGTAAGGATGTAAGCACGGCGATTGCCCGGACTCTGGCCGCTGAACGGAAGAGCTACATTAAAGCGAATACGACTGTGGCTCCTGACAGTGCCGCGAAAGCGGAAGCGGAAGCCCCGGAAACCATGGAAGCCGAAGAGATTAAGGCAATCATCGACAGCATTCGCCGCGAGGATGTAAATACCTTCAATGCGGCCCGCAAGATTTACGACAAGTATAATACGGCATCCACGGAATCCATTCAGGGTAAAGCCGCTAAACCCCGCGAGGCTAGCGTGGGGGAGCTTGGCGTTGGCGAATCCTTTGACACGGCACCTTCATTCACTGGGAATGTATTTGCTGAGCTCGCCAACTTGTCCAAGTCCCCCAGCACCATGTTCCGTCTCGTCCGCGACTACGGCAAATACGTAGCTGACACGGCATCCACGGTAGCCGCGGATGCCCGTGCCGCTGAGGCTGGGAAGCGGGCCGTCACTGCCGCGAAGACGATTGACAATCTAGTTAAGCAGATGGAGGACGAGTATGAGGGCATCAACTCCGTAGCCCTCCGGGATGCTTTGATGAACGAAGCCAAGGTTGCCGAGGCCGCCGTGAAACGGTTGGCCCCCATGGTTGACCTCGACGAGATGCGGGCCATGGCTGACAAGAAGAGCCATGAACTGGGCCGCACCATTGAATCGGATTACCGCCGCGATTATGCTGACACGCTGTATGCCGAACTGGAGAAGCGCAATCCAGGATTGAGCCGTGACCTGATTCGCACGCTGGGAACTACGGAACTCCTGAATGCCCAGACCAACGGCCTGAAAAAACGCGGCAGTCTTGATGACGCGGTTGCCGGGGCCATGAGTCAATACCGCAGTGCGGCTGGTCAAGTCGCTGACGTTCTTACCTTCCGACCGGGAAGTCAGGTAGGTAAAACCAGCGACCCTCTGAGTACTATGGAATGGCGGCAGGGTGCGCGTGGTTGGGAATATGGCGTAGTTGGCGGTCCTACCTTTGAGGTCAGCACCGAACAACTCCGCGACTACATGAAGAACTACGGGATTAAGAGCACGAAAGACGCGCTCAATTCCCTCAGTCATGCGGCGCGTCAGGGGGACCTCAACATTGGCAGAGGTACGCTGTTTGCATACAACCCTCACACGAAAGAGGTTGATACAAACGCCACACTCCAATACAACCCCAACGCCCTGTATGATGACGACCTATTCAATCGTAGCGTCAACCAGTTGCAGGAGTCAGGAGCAGACCTGGAGCTGATTGAGAAAACGATTGAGCAATGGAAGAAGGCCCGCACCAAATCCGCAAGCGAAATGGTCAAGCAGAACATGGAACTGGAAGAAACTCTGGGCGCGCTCCGCGATACCTGGATGGGAACTGGTGCCGGATTTGCTGGTGGCTGGGTCATGGACCGTCTGGATAAGATGCTGTCCTTCAAAGAGTTCTATAACAATGGCAAGGAGAATGGCCAGAGTGATGAGCAGATTCTCGCCGCGTGGCAGAAGGAAGGGCAGGGGGCTATTAACTCCATCCTGCGTGGCCTTCAAATCGGCACACACAAATTTGCTGACATTGGGACGGGTGCTGTTGCGGGCTCCCTTCTTTTCGCCTCCAACCTTATAGGCAGTGACACTGGCCGGGAAAAAGCCCGCACCATGTGGAACACGCTGAATGAAAAACAGCGGGCAGAAGGTGAACTGGTCAAGGGGAATCTCATGGCTGACATGTCTGCGGAGATTGTCAACCTGGGATATCAAATGGTAGCGACCCATGTCGGTGGTACGGTTGGCAGTGTTGTGGGCCGTGCTCTGGAACGGACTGCGGTCAATGGTCTCATTAAGGCCAGTGCCAAAGTCATCGCCCGAAAGACGGAAGCCCTTGTCCCTGCCGCGCGTCCCGGCCTTGCTAGTGGTATTAGCGGCGGTGTCCAGCGTGTATTAAACCGAGCCGCCGCGATTGACCTCCAGCGGGTTGGAGCTGGTGCCGGGGTTAATACCGTCATTGCCAGCCAGATAGTTCCGCAGGCATACTCCGAAATCTTCTATGCGGTTTATGACCGTGAAATGGAAGGTAAGGAACACACTGCGGAAAACCTCGAAGCCGCTCAGGCAAAGGCTAATCGCCGGGCCATGATGGGTGCAGGTATCGCGGGCGGCATGTCCGTCCTGATTAACAACCGTATGGGTATGGAATCCTTTATCCGTAAAGCGGTTGGAGCTAAAAACCTTCGCAGGGAAAACTGGTTCAACCGTGTGGATGACCGTCTTTCCAACTGGCGCAGGAAGAACTGGAAGGACATGACCAATGTGGAGAAGGTGAAAGCTGTATCTTCCTACCTGTACAGCTGTGCCAAGGTGTCCGCTGAAGGCGCAACCGAAGAACTCGCGGATGAGTTTCAGGAATGGGCCGTCACGGAACTGGCCAAGAACGGAGAGATTTCTGAACAGTCTATCGGTACGTTCGAAGGAGTCGTTGAAGTAGGAGCAAAGGTTGCTTTCCTTGGTGCGCTTGGCGGTGTCTATGGAGCGCGGATTGCAGGGGAGACCCCGGCCCAGTTCCAGTTGCCCGCTATCGAACCCACGGAATCCAAGGTATTCAGGGATGCGAGTCAGCTGGTGGATAGCACGGGCAAAGCCCTGGAATCCGTGGACCCCACGGGACCCGCGGCACCCTTGCTTGAAACAGGAATGCGGACGATTGAAATCGCAGGGGATAG
>ERZ779843.348-NODE-348-length-72040-cov-7.802112_pt1 | contig 72040 bp, 71 predicted proteins | sample MGYA00511560_ERZ779843 | MGnify/ENA primary metagenome ERZ779843 (study PRJEB29588, sample SAMEA2158062) | human gut metagenome | biome: human gut; feature: human-associated habitat; material: faeces | place: Denmark | collected 2008/2010 ... | reverse complement strand
GCTGCCGCTGGAACTGATAGACGAGTATTTTACATGGGATAAACTGGTAAAGTTAGCTCATCATACGCTCTATATAGATTAACTCCCACTCTATTCCTTTCTTCTGTCAGAAAATTTTCTTTTTAACATCACTTCTGCAAATATTCTCTTAACTTTTTAGCCATTTTGTGAAGATTGAATTTTTGCCACTTGCTAAAACATATATTATCACAAACAAAAATGGAATTTTGTATTTGTTAAAAAATGTTATGAGTTCCTTTTTTTATAAAAAAATACACCTATAAAACCTTTTAAAATCAAGAGTTTCACCCCTCTTAACTTTTTGGCTATTTCGTGAAGAGCGTGTTCGGCAGATTTGCTATCAAACATTATGTTTTAGCAAATTCCAAAAATATAAATTTTTGTTTACGAAAAGAAAAATTTATATTTTTTTATGGTAAAATTCAAGCAGGGAATGCTCTCATAACAAAATGGCTATACTGTTAAGATAATAAAATGTTAAGTTCCCTATTGTAAATAGAGCATTTGAGCCTATAAAATAAAGTTGTTATAGCTTTCGTCTATTTGATCCTGCTCAATACCGATATACCTTAAGGTTATATTCGGATTTGAATGATTAAAAATCTTTTGCAGCATGGCAACATCTTTAAATTTTTTGTAGTGATGATACCCGAAAGTTTTTCGCATTGTATGAGTACCAATCTTTTCCTGCAAGCCAACTGCTTGACAGGCAGTTTTTAAAATATAGTATGCACCGAATCTATCAAGCCGGTTTTTAAAAATGGAAACAAACAAAGCCTCGTCAGAGCGTTTGCCCTTTGTAAATTCTTCTATCATAGGTTTTAGCTTTGAATTAATCGGAAATTTTTTAAATTTACCTGTTTTCTTTTCTATGATTTGTATATGGCTTTTATTGCGAACATCACTTACGTTCAATGCGACAATATCTGAAATCCGTAATCCGCAATTCGTTCCGATGGTGAATAATAACAAATCTCTCGGGCTGTTTTTTGCAAAATACTTTTCTAATTTTTTGATGCTTTCAATATTTCTAATTGGTTCTACTGTAGTCATACAATCTCCTTTCCTAATTCCATAAGAACAACATTTTTGAACGGCAAAACCGACTCAAAAACTTCAATCAATCAAATAATTATTATGGAAAAACGACAACATAAAATTAGGGGTAAAATATATGTGGCAAGGCTAAGGGCAGTAAAAAATATTGAGCCCTCGCAAATAATTAAATCGGGGTAAATTTAAAGACCAGAAAAAGCAGTTTCTATATTCATCAGGATTAAAGCTCTTACAAAGCAATAATCCTGAGTTATTAATTTAGGTGTAAAAAAAAATGTTATAAAGAATTTTCGATATATTCCCAATGATAGCCAAAAGCGGTTTTTTGGCATCCACGACAGCAAAGCCTTATTGTATCTATACTGCAATAATAATTTTCTCTTACAAAAGCAACCCAATTACTTGCGGCTCTTGCATTCTCAAATATTTGTCCAGTCTCAAGACATCTGACTTTTTTTGATTGTTCTTGCAATGATCTGAATGGTTTTATTTTTTCCATAAGTAGATTAAATTTTTCAGAAGAGATTTTATAACTCCCCATTTTAATATCTTCCTGTTTGAGGATTGCTGTGTAGATCTTTTTAGATTTTATTGCTTTTTTATACAATGTTCTGTAAGGCTCTAAGTCTTTTTGTATTTCATAAAAAATATCTTGCGGCGGTCTAAAGGTTCCGATATGTGTTTCATTCTGCTTAAGTGTAACTGTACATCTGTTTTTCGCTTTCGTAGTCATAGATTTCCTCTCTTATTGCTTCGCATAAATCATTTTTGTGTAATAGCCCCATTTGTAATCCCATATAAATCGCATCAATAGCGGTGTGAATTTCGCCAAGAAAGCAATACAAACGCCATTTTTGCATTCTCGTATTTGAAAGAGACAAGCCCATTTTTCTTGCAATTTGTTTATTCTTATAACCTTTTGCCATCAGGATCAAAATTTGGTGTCTTCTATCAGTCATAGTTGCTCGATGCTTGTACATATTTTTCCTTTCAATGCGTTTAATGGATTACATTTTAACCATTTTGTAAGGCAATTTTTTTATGCCGAAAAAACTAGACATGCGGGGAATTGTTTTACAACTTTTTGACTGGTACATTACAAAAAGAAAATACATTGAAAATTTTGGAAACATTGATTGTATAATAGTTTCAGAGACTTTTTGATTTAATGTCTTACAAAATGGTTAAATTGTAAGGCAAATAAAATGTAATGCAATGACTCTGATAGAGAGGGTTTTGCACTATAAAATAAAGTTGGAGTAACTGTAGTCAATCTGGTCTTGTTCAACACCAATATATCTCAGTGTTATCTGCGGACTTGAGTGGTTGAATATTTTTTGCAGAATAACCACGTCTTTAAATTGTTGGTAATGGTGGTAGCCGAAGGTTTTTCGCATTGAATGCGTACCGATTCTTTCTTGAAGCCCGGCTTTTTCACACGCATCACGAATTAAATAATATGCAGTTACTCTGTCAAGCCGATGCCGCCAGTGAGATAAAAACAAAGGTTCTGCGTTCCGCCTGCCTTTAACAAAATCCTCAATCATTGGTTTTAAGCGGTCATTAATCGGAAACTTTTTAAATTTTCCGGTTTTCTTTTCAACAATCTGGATATGAGTTTTGTTTCTCACATCACCTACATTAAGTGACAGCAAATCAGAAATTCTCAAGCCGCAGTTTGTACCGAGGACAAAAAGCATTAAATCTCTTTGACTCTGTTTTGCTAAGACTTTTTCAACTTTTTTGATATCAGATTTGTTTCTGATGGGTTCTACTGTAGTCATTTTAAACCTCTCCTTTCCTTTGACTTACAAACTATTCAGGGGATTAACCCCCTAAAAAATTTTCGGTCATACTAAGGATTTCTTCAAAATCTTCAGAGGTGAGTTGCAGGTATGGACGTGCAGGAATTTCAACAGATTTATTCCGCCCTGCCTGTCCTCCGATTTGGTGTATTGCTGCATATTCAAGGTTTGAACCTATAACCGCAGAATCGTTATCATAATAAGTATTAACAGAGGATGCCAACTGACCTGAAATCTGCAAAATCATGCCGGGCCACTGTTTATTTTTAGTCCGCTGTTTTATTGTGGAATCTTTTAGGTTTTCCCACTTCGGACGACCTTCTTCTTTAAAATTTTCTTCTGTTGAATATGCGAAAATCCCTGCGATGTTTTTCATAAGAGGTCGCAGGTTTTCACTTCTTTGAGCCAAATCAAGGAGTCTTGATTCAACTTCTTTATTGTCGATTTTAATTTCTATCGGGTCAGACATTTTTAGATAATTCTCGGATTGGATATTTGCCAGTGAATAAAAGTTTAATGCTCGTTTTCGGGTTGCAATTTCTTCAGTCAATCCTTTTTTAGAATTGGCTTTTTTAAGTATAGTTTCTTCAGTCATTAAGCCCCCGTATTCTTTTTGAATGTTGAGAGCATATCAACCATTCCAACTTTATAGATATTTTCAAGAACATCTATTTCAAAAATTTCTACACCGTCAACTACTAATTTTGCATAAGTAACTGACATTGTTGTTTCATATTCTGCATTTTCTTGAGGTTTTATATTTCCAAGCGGAAATTCTTTAAAAGTACCTATTAAAAATGCAGTAGCAGGAACTTCCTTAATTCTTCCTGTACCGTTGTATGTTTCTAAGTTTGCACGAACCTGAATCATCGTAGCTAAGAAAGGATTTGAACATACTGCCATAACAGCAGGATAAAGTGCATTCCATTTTATTTTGCACTCCATTTTATCAATACCTGCGAAAAACTCAGCTGAACCAACCATCCCAAGAGCTTTATGCTCAGCCATCTTATGTTTTATCTGTGGCAGTTGAACTTCTTCTGCTCTTCCTAATAAGTTAACACCATTCATATAAACATTGGCGTTAGTTAATTTATTAATTTCTATTTTTGACATATAAACTCCCTAAGATTTTTTAAATAGACCGCAGTCCCTAATCTCCACGTCTGAATAGTGCATAATGACATACTCCTTGCTGATGGCTTGGATTAAGGGACATTTGTAGATGTTTTTGCAGTTAAAACAAATGTCCGCACAATCGGTGTGAACTTCCAAAACTCCTCTGTCATTAACGATTGCGTACATTATGAACCGCCCAGTGATTTCAACAATTCAATATTGATGAACGATTCAAACGTAATTCTTTCAGCCGGAGTCGGAGGCATAAATTCGATGTCAAACGTTAAATGTCCGTTTGCAATTTCCGTTGCAGGGTTTTTATCCTGATTGAATGTACATTTACCGTCAATCAATGCACCTCGACCGATTAACGTTCTAATAAACTGGTTTACAGTTTCGCAGATTGAATCAATTAAACCGTTATCAATCGGGTAATCCATGAATTGCAGCATTGAATATTCAACCGATTCGTGAATAATATCTGCGGTTCTTCTGACGTTTATAAAATTGGTCGGATTTGTAGAACTTGGATAAGCAGCAGACCTGTTGCCCCACGTTCTGAAACCTGAGCCGTAAGAATTGAAAACGGTTACAACACCGCATTCATTCAAAGCGTTAACTTCAGAAGTCGGGTCATTAATCATTGAAGTTAATTGCCGTTCAACCCCAACAATTCCTTGAATTTCAGTATTTGAAGGCGACCAGTGATAACCTTTCTCAACATCTTTTGCCGCAATTACACCGGCTAACCTTTGAGAATATGGCTGCAATTTTATGGAATCAGAAGTTGCATCGTATACCTTTAAATGCGGATAACAAAGGATTATACGCTCAGATGAAGTATTGAAATTGATTGTACCTTCCGGCCCACGACCTGAAATAACTTCTTGAACAGATGCTCCGACAGGTGCATCAACAATACCCATCGCACGAATTTTATTGCAGATAGTATTCATCTCGGTTACCCGATATTATTCCGGATGAGTTTGATGTAAAAGAACTCATCCCTTATCGGGTAGATTCTAACAGAAACGGAACGGCACACTTTTTCTTAGATGATTACAGGTTTGAAAGGTGTTGGAAAAACGCTGATTCTCAAATAGAAGAATTGAAAAAATACGATGGAGTTTTGTCTCCTGATTTTTCAATGTACACGAATTACCCCGAAGCGTTTCAAATTTGGCAGGTTTACAGAAACCGTTGGTGTGCCGCTTACTGGCAAAGTAAAGGAATAAAAGTTAGAACATTATTTGGAACAAAGGTTGTAAATTTCAAAACAGAAGAACTAGGATTAGTTCTTTATACTTGGACTAATGTGTATGCTGATAGTAATGTTCCATTTGCAACTTGTGTTGATAAAGATGGTAAAAAATATAATATTACTATGGATTCAATATCTCCGGTTGACGAATAATTATTTTATATTTAAATCGCATAAAAATTCAATATAAATTAAAATTTTATTCAAGCAATAAATAAGTTCTGCGTTTCCTATTGGTACTGTTTGCGGGTTCCCATGACGAACATCTGGATATTGTTGGTGTATCTTATCCCATATAGATAAACCATCTTTTATTAAAAAATCAGGAGCAATCTTTAAATTCCTTAGTTGCGATGTTGCATCTTTTATATCATTTGTTTGGGTAATTTGTCTCATTAATGCTTCAAGGGCAGATAAACCATCCCTTAATGCATCTTTCTTTGCTCTGTCGGTTCCAGTGTTTAAATTATTTATAATTTGCCTCAAATGTTCTTTTGCTTGCTGACAGGGATTATTGGGAGTATGTAAGAGGGTTTCAGCCCTTTCTATTACACTAACTCCACATTCTTCTTTTAAAACCCAAGTATGCGAATTCAATTCCCTTAAAAACTCATACCCAATAGAATTTTTTTCTAAAAAAGAGTTTATTTCTTTGCTGGATAACCAATCTTCATCCCATAACAGTTCTAGAAAATCAAAAAAATTATTGTAACTGCTCTTAATTAATTTGCGAATACCAAGATTAAGATCTGATATTAAATAATCCCAGCTATAATTTTCTGTAATTCCTGAATTAACAACAGTGGCAATTTTATTTACTAAAAATTTTAAATTTCGACTATCACCTTGAGCAAGGTTCAATAAAAAGCCTTGCATTGCTTCTTCAATATCATCAGGAAAATCTTTGACATAAAAAACTTTACTTTCATATGTATTATAATTCGGGTGTTCATCTAAAAAAGTCATAAGCTTCCTTTCTTTTTGATTATATAAAATAAAAGCCCTAATGCAAATCAACGAAACATTAGAGCAAAGAAGTGATGTTTAAAGATTGACTATTTATCCGACTTTGGCAAGTTGTGCTTTTTGTGGAGATTCTTTTTTATAATTTTATAAATATATCTTTGAGATAAATCACATTCGATTGCGAGGCGGTTTACTGTGTATTTTCTGCCGTCATACTGGCTCATGATATATTTTTCTTTTATTTCACGAAACGGATTTTTCGGGATACTTACGGTTAATCCCGGCGAGCAGAAAATAAGGGCCAAGGCGGATTTTATGCCGGCAGATTCTGCGATGAACTTTAAGTCATCGTTCGGCATATCTTCAGGTTTTATTAAATCCATCCAAGGCTTGTAATCCATAATCTCCTCTTATTTAATGATGGTCTCATCAGTTAACGCATTACGTTAAGACGGTCAGCTTGCACTGTTAGCCGACCGTTTCGACCTTTTTAGCCTTTTGCCATTTCTAACTCTTGCTCAAGCTCATCTTCGATTTTTAATTTAGTTTTAAATAATTCACTAAGCATAACTTCTTTTGGCTTGACTTCATCAATTAACTTTGCCATTTGATGTAGGTTGTCAAAAATATCTACAAAAATTGCAGCTTCAGTAAATGTCAAATCCTTTGATGATGTAACGTCAAAAGACATAAGCATGTCACGATATAAATCGTCATCCATACCTATAACATTTTTTAATGCATGAATTTTTCTAATCTGAAAAGTCGTAGCCATACTTTATCCTCATATCCTCAAGCTGTAACTCACGTCCGTGCTTGATTCCGATTTGAACTCCCAAAATAAAAATGGCTAGAGCTATTAAAAATATGTGTAACCATAATGAAGTGTCGGGTTGGAATTTCTTACCGTTCATTTAATAACCCCTATGCCATTAATAATTTGGAAGTTTGTTTAATCACAGCATCATCGACCTCAGCCTTACCGTTGAATTTGGCAATGCTGATGCTGTGAGAAATTAAGTGTTCTAATCTTCTTGTGTTTCCATCCGAATACTGAAGATATGTTTCAGCCAGTTTTGTATTCTGTCCGATAGATTCAAGAATTTTTATGACGTCTTGAATTAAAATTTTGTCTATAATTTTTGTAAATTTGACTCTTGAGTACAACTGGTCATACTGATTGTTGTAACCTTTCAGGTTTTCTAACAGAATTCCTCTACCCACTAAAAGAATACCTACACCTGTTTTATCGTGGATCCGGCGAGTAATTTCTAAGGCTCTATATGGAAGATTTTCAGCCTCATCAATAATTAAAAGTCTGCCTGATTGGTTTAATTTTCTGACGACTTCATCCATCAAATCATAAACCGAACCCTTACCGGAAAGTCCTAAACGTCTGTGAATTTCCTTGAGAAGAGATTTTGCAGTGTAGCCTGAATCGCTCTCAATAAGGATTGAGTCCATAAATTCTTTGGTATATCTTTTTACGGCAACGGTTTTACCGAGTCCGGCTTTACCCACACAAACTCCGATTTTACCCTGAGTATGGCACAGTCTGCCGATTTCGGTGATGTATTTAACCGTTGAAATATCTACAAAAGGCAGGTCGCTGTTGCCGGAACGTTCGTGTTCACGTTGAATAAAATTATTTATAGCATCAGTAATTTTATCATTTTTGCCGTTGTAATTACCGTTCATCCACATACTGATTGTAGACTTAGCAATCCCTGTAGCAGTTGAAACGTATGCTATACTGTAATTTTTAGATTCCATCAAATCTTTTAATTCGGCTCTAATATCCATTGGCGACTCCTTTTAATTCTTGCTCAAGGATTTTGTCGGTTTCATATAGATAAAGCGGTTTTTCCTGCGGTTTGTTTTCATCTAAAAGCATCGACAAATCCTGCCGACCAAAAGCATCCATCTCCTTACTTTTGCGAATAACCTTGTCCATATTTGTATTTGCAATTCGTGAAACTTTTGGTTTAATTTCTTTTTCAACGCTTGCGTATGCGGCTTTATAATTTGCACATTTTTCTTCAAGGCTAATCTCACGAGTTTGTTTAATATATGATTTTGCAATCTTCAAACTGCGTTTTTTGATAGCCATTGCATCTTTGAAAGCTTCTTTTGAAATTTCGTCTGCGTGAAGTGCTGCAACTGCTTTGACTGCTGTAACCTTACCGATAAAGGCATTGTTGTCGGCTCTGAATACCCACGCAACCTTGAAATTTTGAATATCTCTGCGTAGGTAAACTTTCAGACCTGTTTTTGAAATCATCCAATCGGCCCAATAGGTAATACCCAATTCATTATCTTTAATTCCATTTCGTCTTATAGTGTAATTTTTAGAAGTCCTTGTGCAGAATAATTTCAAAGCATCGGATTCTACTTTTATAACTTCAGCACATTCCTGATTAAAGAGTTGATCAGGAGATAAGCCCTCGTGGTTTTTACCACGAGATGGGCGTTTATTTAAAACATTAATCACAAAATCATCAAAGACTTCTTTAAATACATCAAACGGAATAATTTTTCCGGCTTTAATCTCTTTCGCTAGTTTTTCAGGACGTTCAACAACATTTCCGCCTCTATAACCTACACAGTGTTTTGATAAAAGTTCTTTTATCTTTAAGAAATCTCTTTCTATAGGTTTTGTTTGTGCATTATATGGTAATGCAAAATTTGCTTTGACATTTAACTCTTCAAGCATACAAGTCGTTTTGAACTCATCTGCTTCAATTTTAAATTTTCGTCCACCGGCAAAATCTTTTGAACGATAATCTTTACCGTTATCAATAATCACATCTTTTGGCAAACCGTATTTTTCTACAGCATAATAGAAAGACTGGAAAATATGATCTGAATTTGGATGTCCGCACTGAAGAATCCAACCGAGCCATTTGCCTGATTTGTAATCTCTCCAAGCAGTAACCCAAGGAAAAACAACGCTGCCGTCTGAATTCAGACAGGCAACGTCTATTTGAGCGTGATCTGAAACCCACGCTTCTCCGCAAATTACAGTAGAATAGTCTCTATCAATGTAATTGCCGTATTTCCTATTCCAAGCAGATTCCCCATATCTCGCTAAATAAATACTTTGCTCAGGAACTTCACGTTCCAAACGTCTTTTAAAAGTTGCGTGACAAGGAAATTCATATCTACTAATTCCATATTTACGCATTGCATATCCTAGGGTTTGCTCCCAACAACTCCGTAGGGATGGTGCACCCTCAACTAAATAAAGATTTTTAAAATATTCAAAATAACAATCTTCAATTATTGTTCTACCTGAATTATTTCCGTATCTTGATAATAAACCATTTATTCCACTAGCAAAGTATCTATTTCTCATTCTAATTAAGGATGAATAAGACGTATGGTTATCAGGATTATTTTTATTCCAATTTTCGATGAACAGTTTTAAGGCTCTGCCTCTCAAACAAAGACTTTTTTTTATAACATCGATGTATTTGTCTGCCTGAATTCGTGACCATAAAGGAGCTTCAGAATATTTTTTATTATCAGATCCGTTGTTAATTTTTTTTGATATTGATAAAGATGAATAACGAATAAAAATTTGTTTTATATTATCTTTTGCTTCAATTTTATAAATAAAATCACCTTTATAGCAGCGATTTTTTATTGTCTTTTCTTTGACATTCAAAAGATTACACGCTTCTTGAACAGAAATCCAAGTCGGAATATTTGATTTTACTTGCTGGGTTTCATTCATTAATTGTGTAATCCTTTACTTTTATTCCGAAAATCTTTTCAATAATGTAAAGGTCAATTTCCGGACAACCTCTCTCCCCAGTCAAATAGCGGCTTACTACACTTTTGGATATATGTAAATCCATCTGAATTTCTTTTGATTTAAGATCCAAAAGAGAAAAAATAATTTTAGTTAAAACTTGTTTTTTGCAATAAACACAATCTGACATATTTTTCAATCCTCTCTTGATATAGTTAGTTGTCCTATAATCAAGCTGTATAAGATTTTTAAAAATTTTCTATAAGCCGACTGTCCAGTATTTTTGCACAGCAGAATAATGCCTAATAAGGCAATATGACTGGCTCTACCGGGAAATCTTTAACCTATAACTCAATTATATGAAAATTATTTATATATGGAAGAGGCGAAAATTCAAGAGCGGGGAATATTCCCCGACTTTTGAAAATAAAAAACAGTAATAACAAGAACAGAAAAAATGAACGAATTTTTTATATTTACTTTAAAATCGGATAACAAAAAGGATAAGGACTATTTAAAAAATCGGGGAAAAGTTTATGAAGAAATATTAAGCAAATAATAATGTATTTATTCCTGAGTATCTTTCAGAAAAATCCTTTCCATATTTCCACAACTCTTCAGCCAGATGTAAATGAAATCTATGAGCAAATGAGCGGCTTAAAACTTTTCTATAACTTCTCAAATAGATGTTTTTTATTTCTAAACGTTCGTCATTAGTATGTTTACGTGCATCTTTAGATATTAAGTATTTATCAGATACAAATAATTTGTGTTCATATAAATACAGATAAACTTTTGTATTCATATAAATCCTTTCTTGCGGTATTTTAGGGGATTTTTCAAAGTACTTAACAAGTTCGTTCTTTTGTTGTTCATAAATTATTGTCCTAAAATATTGATAAAAATTATTCATAACATGTTTTGAAAAACCGAATAAATCAATCATTTTTAAGACTTCTATCTCATCAATTTTGTTTGTTTCCGACAGTTTTTCTATTTTATTAATTAACTTAACCAGTTGTCTGAATTGGTTTGTCCTTGTTGCAAGGCAGTTTATTCCATTATCTGTAAAATTGAGTTCTGTCAAGTTTTCAATAATTTCTCTAATATCTTCAGCATTAAACTGTTCAAATCTCAAAGTTTTGTACAACCTATCGACTAAATGCGGATATCTCGCAAGTTTTTTATCTGCCGCTCCCATTCCGACTAAAACTATCGGACAGGTGGTTTTATCGTGCAAATCCCTTAAAGTCTCAACCGTATGTTTTTCAATCAAATAATCAATCTCATCAACAATAATAATTTTAGGATTCTGCCTCAAATAATTTTCTATGAGTTCAAAGGTTTCCTGCGTATGCCAGTAAGGTTCTTCTCCAAGTTCCTCCGCAATTTCAGATAATAGCCATCTGCTCGTCATACCCTGAGTTGCCCGAACATATACAGAATCGTTTTTATCTGCCCACCACTGGATTGTCTGAGATTTTCCAAGCCCATGGTCTCCGTAAACTAATGCAAGTTTCGGAATGTTCGGCGGAAGTTTTTGCAACTCGTCCATCAAAGCTACAAACCGCTTGACGTTTTTTGTTTTAATAAATGTTTTCTTCATAGATTAATCTCCATATAAGTTGTAATATTCATCGCTTTTTATATAATTCGCAAGCCACTTTCTATCCTGTGGATTTGTTGTTCCGTTTGTCATAAGCCACTCGTATTTTTCATAATTTGAATTAAACATAGGCACGTTCATCTGCCGTTCACGAGGGGTTAATTTTCTTTCACGTTTTGGCTTTGGTTGTTCTTCTATTTCTAAAACAGGTTCCGGCTCAATTTCTAAAACCTGAAGTTCATCTTTAGTGAATGTCTTTTTAATTTGTTTAACAAGCCGGCTTTTAATTTTCTGCTGCCTTTGGTACTGCTGTTTGTATTCTTCCATATCTCTAACTGTGCCGAGAACATTTGCCATCGGGTGAACTTTCTGAACCCTATGTGCCACGCATAAAAATTCACCTTTCATCGAATAAACATGAACTTTTGAAAGGTCAAATAAGCTGTATCGTACATAGACCTTATCCCGAAGTCCAAGTATAACATCACTCCTGTAATGCATTCCGAGGAACGTTATTCCATGTTTATTTATCGTCCTTGATTCTGTTTTCATCATTAAATAATCGAGTGCAGACTTATTAATATCTTGTTTCCGAACAGAGTTTAATACCTCTTGAATGCTCCTTGAACGGTCATTAGGACAGGCTTTTTGATTTCTGTATTCCAGCCAGGCATTAATATATTTAATAGCATCTTGTACTGTCGGAATATTTCCTTTTGTTTGTTGATTATGAAGTTGCAAGTGCAATTTTTCATTTCTATTCATCCACGCAGGACGGTTTTCAATTGAAGTACCGATATAACTTGGCATAAGTTTCTCAAATTCTTCCTGAAAATCTAAGAAAAATCTTTCTATAACTTTTGCACGTGCATTGTATGGTTTAGCAAAAACGGAGTGGATACCTAAATTGGCATACACTCCGTTAAATATCCCCTCATCAAAATCTGCGTTTTGGAAGAATTTAGATTTAAAGGCTTTGCCGTTATCCTGATACACAACTTTCGGGATTATTCCGAGATTTAAAATAGCGTTTCTTAAAGCACTTGCTATGCACTGAGTATTTTCAGTCATCATAATTTCATAGCCTACAAGTGCTGTTGATTTCCAGTCTAAAAAACCGACCAAAGTTGCTCTGGTCGGTTTTCCTGTAAACGGATTTATTACTTGGAAGTTGAGAACGTGTCCGTCTGCAATTAATACATCTCCAACTTCTATTTTACTTATATCCCTCTCAATATACGGTTCAACCTTATCGTGGTAGGCTTTCATTCCCTCACGTCTTAGCACCCACTCCGCATAATGGTTTCTTCTAAAATGTTCCGCAAAGCGTTTGAAAGTTATATTACTCGGCAGAGCATCTTCATCATATCCTTTTTTAATCAATACTTGTTTTGCAAGCCTGATTGCCGTATTGTACCCGAATTTATTCTGATGAAGCAAAAGAACAAGCAGAACTTTTTTCATATTGTCATCTAAAATGCTGTTATACTCACCCTGTTTTGTTATTTTGTATTGGGGGATTAGAGATTCAGCGTTGCCTGTTTTCTTGTAGGCTTGTATGTATCTTCTTAATGTTCCGATTGAAATACGGCCCAGAAATTCGTATGCTTTTGGTAAATACAATCCAGAATTATACAGGTCTAAAAATTCAGCATCAGCCTCTTTTATACTCGGATATTTATTTCTGTGTTCAAGTGCGGCTTTAACAATGTTCATTCTGTGATTTGCCGTCTGTCTTGCTTTATCTGTAATAATAGGCGGTTTGTAATTCAACGGAACAATTGCCGTTGATTTTGTTTCGCATTCCCGAAGTTTTTGTTGTAATTCAGGTTCTAAACTTGAAAACAATATTTCGTATGAGATACCGCCGTTAACTTTGACTTCCCTTGAAATATATTTGCTTTCAGGTTTGTTGATTTCCATTCGGATTGAACGAGTGCTCTTTAACCCCTTAGCCTGTGCGATTTCTTTAATAGTTACATATTCATTCATGGTACACACACATTAACTCTGAAGATGAAGAATTGGAACACTACTTCCGAGCATTGTGTCGGTTTCGTATCAATTAAAAAATTTAACAGAACGGCAGAATTTTCAAAAACCTCAAACGACTCACTTGCCCAAAATAATCATACCATTTGTACCAAGCCTTAATCGCCCTAAAACACAAGCAGAAAGAGGGTTGTAATCCTTTTGCCCGAAATAATCACACCATCTGTGCCGAGTAGAAAAAGAGTAAAAAGAGTATTTATGGTACACATGGTTTGATTATTTCCTACCCCTAAAATCCGCTACACAAGCCGATTGCCCGAAATAATCGCACCATCTGTCATACGCAAAACACTCACTTTATTACAAATATTAACAGAAAATTAAAAAATAAAGAAAAATATTGATTTTATCCATAGGACTCAATAAAGCCAAAAAGAACAATTCTTCTTATGTTAACAGATCAATCAAAACAATAAAAGCATTCAGTTTATACACCGGCCGCAATACCGTAAAAACAAAGCACCTCAAAACGTCAAAAACCAAAGCGTTTAACCTTTCCTTTCAGAATCAAAATACGACACTCGGAAACAAACCGAAATAATTGCTTGTAAACAAACACCGCTCCTGTAAAATACATATGCAGGAATTTCACGGAAAGATACAGGCAATGCAATATACAAACAAATATTCATCTCCTCTCGGGGAAATGTTGATGGCGGCCGATGACACGGGATTGACCGGCTTATGGTTCATGGGGCAAAAATATTTCGCACTGTATTTAGACAGGGAACACAAAGAGAAAGATTTGCCCGTTTTCAGAGATACAAAACACTGGTTAGACATTTATTTTTCCGGGAAAGAACCAAACTTTAAATTGCCGCTTCATTTTACGGGAAGCCCTTTCCAAAACGAAGTTTGGAAAATTTTATATTCCATCCCCTACGGGAAAACGATGACTTACGGAGAAATCGCCCGAATCATAGCTCTGCAAAGAGGGCTCGCACAAATGTCGGCTCAGGCGGTCGGCAGCGCCGTCGGACACAACGAAATATCAATTATTGTTCCCTGTCACAGAGTTGTCGGCAGTTTCGGAAATTTGACGGGTTATGCAGGAGGAATCGACAAAAAGGTAAAACTGCTCAAACTTGAAGGCGCCTGGCAGGAAAGATTTTTCGTTCCGAAAAAAAGCACGGCTCCCTGAAAAACAAACGTCATCCTGTAACCGAGGATACTCTTTTATATAAAAACAACCAAACGAATGCCTCCAAAAACCGGAAGCGAAGGCTTTTCGATATGATACGTAAATATATTCCCCGCTGACAGGAATCGATTATTGCGTCCCCTCTCATTTTTGCAACATTTCTTTGGCTTTTTCAGACGCCTCATCCTTTTTTCAACGATCCTTGCCGATTATCTCAAAAAACGTTTGCCAAACAATTCCGGCAAACCGTTAACAAATATGTAAAAAAAACAGTCCGGTTCGATTGAGTTCAGACCATGCCCGCTCTTTACTCATTTTATCAAATCTGCCGGTTTACGGAACAACGGAAAATGTTTCAGGCCTGTTTATTTCTATATCAACATCATAACGATCATTAATCAGGATGTAACAACAATTATTTTGCTTACATAATTCTAAGTTTTTTATATTTTCTTCCAATGCCGTTTCTTTTGTAAACCATGTATCATCAAAACGTTTTTCAATAATATCGGCATATTTTTTTATATCCGCGAAATGATTTCGTATATAGTTTCGCGTCATAACCAAACAATAAAACAAAATATGTCGCAAATACGGCACATCAAAACCTTTTTTCCAATCAAAAGGAATATAGGCGCCTTCAACAATAAGATTTTGTTTGTTTTCTATGGCGGTTTTTATCATTTCTCTGACAATCGGCCATAAATATTTTTCTAACTTTTCATCATCTTCCGGAGTTAATGACGTATTGTTGCTGCGTATCAATCCCATTTTTAGCAAATCTATTGATAAGACAGGATATTTATATTTTTCTAACAGCTTTTGGGCTAATAAGGTTTTGCCTGTATGGGACGCCCCGGAAATCAAAATTATCATTTTGCCTAAAAGAAAGATTGTTGGTCAATATTTATGAAATAAGCATACTGCTGAACAAATATGTTTTTCAAGCCTATTTAAATAGTTATCAGTTCCTTTTGAAATGTCACATTTTTTGATCGGCCAACCTCTCAATTCATATTTCTGATTTAACATGTTTGTATCAAAGGTTAACAGAAAAATAGTTCTGCGTCGATATTGAGGCGCTAAAAAACTGCTTTAATTTTCTTAACCGACTACTTTATAAAAAAAACGGCAGTTCTGACTGCCGTTTACATTGATGACGCTTAACCTACGGTTTACGAGACAATTTTTTTATTACCTGATTTCTCGGTTGGCTGTTGAGTGCCATATCTACGGGAAACACTGTCACCATAAGCCTCATTGACAATTTTTTGTTGAACCTCTGCACGATGCCTGTCAACAATGCGATTAGCTTTAATAAACATGACAACAAAAAAGATAATGCCAACGACAGCCAGAGCAGCAGGAAACCAAATCGGATGATTAACAAAATCCCAAATCAAATTTAAAACGTCTGAAAACTTGTCCATACTTAGAAATATTTTAATTGTTAAACATAATTATATAACTTTATTGCAAGTATAAATACTCCAAAGTAAAAATCAAGAAAATTAAATTGACAATTAATCCAAATTTCCAAAAATTCAATTTTGAAATCTGTAATATCAAACTCTGTTAAGCACTTAACTTACAAAAGAAAAACGGCAGCTTTTATACCTGCCGCTTGTAGTGGTGATCCCAACGAGATTGTCCGCGACATTGCTTCGCAATGCTTGTTCCACGGCGCTCATCGGCTATGGCCGACCGGCGTTCTTACGCCCGCCTTTCGCTTGTAGTCGAACTCGTCCCCACGAGTTCAAATCTCTCTCGGGCTCTTTACCACTATAAAAAAACCTCCTTTACGGAGGCTTTTTTATAGTGGTGATCCCAACGAGATTGTCCGCGACATTGCTTCGCAATGCTTGTTCCACGGCGCTCATCGGCTATGGCCGACCGGCGTTCTTACGCCCGCCTTTCGCTTGTAGTCGAACTCGTCCCCACGAGTTCAAATCTCTCTCGGGCTCTTTACCACTATAAAAAAACCTCCTTTACGGAGGCTTTTTTATAGTGGTGATCCCAACGAGATTCGAACTCGTGTTACCGCCGTGAGAGGGCGATGTCCTAGGCCACTAGACGATGGGACCGTGTTTTGTTTGTGCTTTTAACCCATATTTTCGTTTTTGGCAAGCTTTTTTATTAAATTTGTATCATTATCGGCAAAAGATTTTAATCAAAAACCTCTTTCTACAGCAACATGGTACCCCTTCAAACATTCGCCGCAGCAATATCCGCCCCGCCGAGACAAGGGCATGATTATCTTTCCGCTTGGTTCTCAATTACATTTGTGATCTTTTTAAACAGGCCGGCTTCAGGCATTTGATTCATAGCGGCATTTTTTTCTTTAATGCTCTTAATATTCTTGGCGCGATTGATAGCTATTTTGCGCTGAAGCATCTGCTCACTGTTAAGATACCGTTTTTCCTCACATGCTCCGACTTTAAAATCAACAAAATCAATTGCCCATTTTCTAAGCGCTCTCTTACATGGTTCATAAGCAGCGGCTTGTTCAACCAGTGCTGCCTGCTCCTTGCTCAACAAATAGCTTTTACTGTGTTCGCCCAACTTTACAGAATCGACGTCGCAACCCGACCAGCTTTCCGTATCCACCCTGATGCACGCAGCATCGCCCTCATTTAAATATGTATATTTGGTAAATGAATCGGCGCTGTCCCTGCTTCCCAAAAAATGTTGTTTTGACATATGTCACCTCCTTATAAAACACTTCTGTTTCATGCGCCGGCCGTATCAGCCAGCGCCTTCTCCCAGGTGCTGAGACCGATCAGGCTCCAGTCAACGGGAATATGATCAACAATTTTCATATCGGCAAAATAACTGTCCTTGATATTGTCACCGAGCAGCGTTTCCACCACTACCACTTCTTTGGCCTTTTTCAGCTTGTCACGAATATCGGGATGGATGTAATCCAAAATGATCTTTTGTTCGCGGTTACGCAGAAAAACGGCATGGTCTTTGCCGTCATAAATGATTTGCGGCGCAGCGGGATTGTCTTTTTTGGCGGTGAGAAAAATATAAAGTTCGCCGCCGTCGCCTTCTGCCACCACAAATTTTTTTTCGGTTACGTATTCGCTCACCGGCCGTCTCCGCCTATCCGTTCTGCTTTTTGGCATTCATGAACATGTTCTGCACGTTCTTCGCCACTTTGCGCATTTGCGACTTTGCCGCCTCTTTCACCTGATAAACCGGCACGGAATCAACGATTTTTCCGTCACGGTCATAACGGTTGACCACCGTCCCCGTATAGCGGCCGTCCTTATCGTACAGCTTTTCGCCGTTTTCTGCCTGTGCCACCATAAAATGAGTCGCGGAAACGATCATCGTATTCAACGCCGTGCGATCACTGTTCTCCGGACCGTCGAAATGCTTTTCACCTATCATGCCGAAAGCGCCGCCCATCGAGGCAATTGCCTGCAGCCCGCCGGCATAAATCTGCCCGGTAGTTTCGGCATTTTCAACTTTCCCCATACCTTGCAGAGCTTTATAGGCCAGAAAAGCCGCGGCCAGATGCTTCACTTTGATATTTCCCAACACTTTTTGGTTTAAAACATGCCGGTCGAGGTTATCCATAAACTCCTGCATTCTTTTGATGACGGTTCTGCTTTCGCCCGCTCTCATTTTATGGTACTCCTTATATTATCCTGTTTGTCAACATATCACAATTGGACAAAAAAGTCAACAACAGACACTACCAGTTGATCAGGTGGTTCAAATAAGCATCGACAAAAGCGGCGCGCTGATTCTGGTAGTCGAGATAATAGGCATGTTCCCATACGTCAATGGTCAGAATCGGCGTAAAACCATGGGCAACCGGGGTATCGGCATTGGAGGTCTTGACCACCCGGAGCATACCGTTGTCCTCAATCAGCCAGGCCCAGCCGCTGCCGAACTGGGAAACGGCCGCCGCCTTAAATTCCTCTTTGAACTTTTCCACCGATCCGAAATCGCGTTCGATTTTGGCCTTCAGCTCCGCGCCGGGTTCGCCGCCGCCGTTTTTGCGCATGGATTTCCAGAAAAAGGCATGGTTCCAAGCCTGTGCCGCATTGTTGAAAATGCCCGCGGCCTCCGGCTTGCCGACGGTCGAACGGATGATGTCGTCAAGATCCATGGACGCATACAGGGTGTCTTTGATCAGGTTATTTAAATTGTCAACATAGGCCTTATGGTGCTTGCCGTAATGAAACTCCATCGTCTTTGCCGAAATATAGGGTTCCAGCGCATCCATGGCATAAGGCAGTGCGGGTAATTCAAAAGACATTTGATCCTCCTTGAAAACAAATTGTAACACAACCATTATATAAGCACAATCGGCGCCGTTTCATCAAGACAAATCTGCAGGAACGCCGGCAAATAAAAAAATCCTGTTAATAAATGTTAACATTTCCGAAAAAAAGTTAACATTTATGATTTTGTCATATATGATGACAGGCAAAAGAGAATTTTAGCGGCAAGGAGGCTCGAAATGCGTGTTTTATTGGTTGAAGACGACTATGCGGTATCTCAAAGCATTGAAACCATGCTGAAAAAAGAAGGAATGATCATAGATACGACGGATTTGGGCGAAGACGGACTGGAAATCGGCAAGCTTTATGACTATGACATCATCATTCTCGACCTGATGCTGCCCGACATGAACGGATACGAAGTGCTCAAACGCCTGCGTTCGGCCAAAATCGAAACGCCGGTGCTGATTTTGTCCGGCCTGACCGAACCTGACAAAAAAGTCAAAGGGCTGGGTTACGGTGCCGACGATTACCTGACCAAGCCGTTTGACCGGGCCGAACTGCTGGCCAGGATTCAGGCCGTCGTCCGTCGTTCCAAAGGACATGCCAACTCCGTCATCCGCACCGGCGACGTCGAAGTCAACCTCGACACTCAGACCGTCAGCGTCAACGGGGAAACCCTGCACCTGACCGGCAAAGAGTACGGCATTATGGAGCTGCTTTCCCTGCGCAAAGGTTCGACGCTCAACAAAGACCAGTTCTTAAACCATCTTTACGGCGGCATCGACGAACCGGAACTGAAAATCATCGACGTATTTATCTGCAAACTGCGCAAAAAGCTGGAAAAGGCCTCGGGCGGCAAAAACTACATCGAAACCGTCTGGGGGCGCGGCTATGTCCTGCGTGATCCGGACGAAAAAATTTAAGCGTTTCGTTTTCATCAAAAAAGCCCCATTTGCCGCGGGGCTTTCGGCATTTTATACGGATGCCGCGCACAAGCGGCGGCAACGCTCTTTCAGGCACGGCCGGTATGCAGGCTGACGCGGTTGACGTCAAAGCCCAGCTCGTCCACCGCCCGCTGCCACTTTTCCTCGTCTTTGGTCTTAAACAGCAGGTCCGGCGTCGGTTCCACCACCAGCCAGTTGTTGTAAATGATTTCCTGTTCCAGCTGCCGCGGGCTCCAGCTGCTGTAGCCGAGCGCTATCAGGTTATAGCGCGGTCCTTTGCCGAAAGCGATGTCGTTCAACACGTTGACGGAGGAAGAAACGGCAAATTTGTCGTCGATCGGCAAAGTTCCCTCTCCTCGATAGTCCAGACTGTGCAGGACAAAACCGCGGATCCGTTCCAGCGGACCGCCCTGATGAAGGACGATCGGCTCAACCGGCGCCGTGCAGCCGATGTTAAACTGGCTGATGAGGTCGGAAAAATAAAATTCTTTCAGCTGTTTGTTCACCATAAAGCCCATGGCGCCTTCCTGATTGTGCATGCAGATATAGACCACCGAACGCGAGAAAACGTCGTCATCTATATGCGGCATGGAAACCAGACATTTGCCGGTAAGATAATTGTTGACCATTTTCACCCGCACCATTACTATTTGTTAAATCATGGTATATATAATAACATGGATCGGGGTATTTTTAAACTGCCAAATAAACGGGAACAATGAAAAAATTTTTTAAAGTAACGGTATTGCTGACGCTTCTTCTGCTCCGCTTCCCGGCGGCGGCGGAAGAAAAGCCCACGGTCATTTTGAACCTTGAGGAAAAGCCGCAGAGCCGGCCGGTCAGCCTGGAGGAAACCGTCACCCGTTTTCTTGATTCCGCAAAATACTTCGAACAAAAATACCCCGGCGAACTGATCGACGGTGACATTCACGAAGACATTGCCCGGCACCATCCCGAATTTACGCCGCAGGAAGTTTACGACTATCAGCAGTATCTGCGCGGCGGAATGAAAGTTTACCGCTATATCTCGGGGCTGATCGACAAATACAAACAAGCCCTGATTACGCCGGAAGAGCCGCCGCTTGTTGCCGACGACAGCGAATATGACCTCAGTTCTCCCGATTTTGACTATATCGACGCCGACGGCACGGTTGTGGTGCAGGACTTCAAAAAAATCATTTCTTACAGTCAAAATCCGCGCGAGATCAAGGCCTATCGGGCCAAATTTGCCAGCGAAGGCGCAAAAACGGGAAAAATGAAAGACTTTGAGGAGCTCGGCCACATCTTTTCCCGACTGGAATTAAAAAAAATCCTGTTTTATGACATTTTTTACGACAATCCGCTGACCGGCAACCGCGGAATCGGCAAATGGCAGACCAAGGACGACTTCAAAATCCGGCTGATCACCGTTCAGAGCGGCGTCAACGAAAAGCAAAAAACGGAAGGACTGCTGCATCTTCTGATTCCCGACGGGTACTTCATAACCGCCGTTGACAGCGCACAATACATGAAGCCGGAAATCCGTTTTGACAACTCGGAAAACCTGAAAAAGGCGGAATATACGCTGCCGCTTCCCGCCCGTCTTGCCGGCAGCCGGGAAGACTGGACCGTTTACGTCGGCGAAACCGCCGTTCCCTTTACCGCGGAAGCGGCCGATCCCTCGCGGCCGATGACGCTGAGAGCGGACGTCAAACTCAACCTGTGCCGCAGCAAAGGCCAATGCGAAACCGTTCGGCTGACTCCGGAACTGCAGCTGCAGCCCGGCCATACCCGCGACAGTTCGGTCGCCACCTATGTCCGCATGATGTCCGGCTTCCTGAGGCCGCAGCAGCAGTCGGAACTGAAAATCGGCTCTTTCTCCCTAAAAGAAATGCAGACCGGGGGACAAGTGCTGACATTGACCGTTGACAGTCCGGAAACGATAGAATCGTTTAACATATTCGTCGGCAACGATGCGGGACTTGCTTTTGAGCGTCCCCGGGTTCGCATTGACGGCAGCCGGGCCACCGTCCGCCTGCTGCCGCTTGACGACAAATCTGACGCCGAGGGAAAAGAATTTGAAATTACCATTGAAGCCAACCGCAAATATGTTTTGCGCCAGACGCTTTCCCCCGTCCGCGGCAATGCGCCCGAACCCGACCGCAGGAATCTCCTGACGGCAATGTTTGCCGCAGCGGTAATCGGCGGTCTGCTGCTCAATTTCATGCCCTGCGTCTTTCCGGTGCTGTCGCTTAAGCTGCTTTCGCTGACGAAATTCGGCGCCCGCAACGCTTCTTCCGTCCGCCGCAGCTTTGCCTTTACCCTGCTCGGCATCTGGCTGTCGTTTGCTTTGCTGGCCGTCGTTTTGGCCGGGCTGAAGCGTTTCGGAGAAAACGTCGGCTGGGGCATGCAGTTTCAAAACCCGTGGTTTGTCAGCCTGATCTTTTTTGCCGTCCTCCTTTTTGTCGCCCAGATATGGGGCATCGTCGAAATCAGCATTCCCCGTTTCTTCTGCCGCACGACAGACAGCGAAAACCGTCTGCTTCATTTTCTGACCGGCGCCTTTGCCGTGCTGATGGCCACCCCCTGCACGGCGCCTTATCTCGGCACCGCGATCGGTTTTGCCCTGGCCGGAAACTATGTTGACATTTTTGTCATTCTCGGCGGCGTTGCCCTCGGATTGTCGCTGCCTTATCTGCTGCTGTGGCTGTTCCCGGGGCTGGCGCTTATTCTGCCGCCGCCCGGCGGCTGGATGAAAAACGTCGGCCGTTTCATGCTTTTCATGCTGATGCTGACGCTGCTCTGGCTGCTGCATATCGCCGCCAGCCAGTCCGGTTGGTGGCCGGCCGTTCGTCTGGCCGTGTACGCCCTGCTGTTCTGGCTGTTTTTATGGCTGCGGCATCTCAGCCTCAACCTCGACTATGAAAGCCTGCCGCCGGCCGTCAGGAAAAAAGCGGCGGACCGGATGGGGCTGATCTTTGCCGTCTGCGCCCTTCTCGTTTTTGCCGGCGCCTCGGTCGACAACCATTACGCCGCCGCCCGGAAGGAAGAACAAATCAGGCGCGACAACCTTACTTCGATTACCATGGAAAAGGTCGGACAATATGTCCGGGAGGGCAAAACGGTCATCGTTACCGTCAGCGCCGACTGGTGCCTGACCTGCCGTTTCAACGACATCATGGTTTTTGAAAACCCGGCGGTTAAACAAAAAATCAAAAACCGCGGGGTGGTTATGCTTAATGTCGACTGGACCGTCAGCAACTCGGAAACGGCGGAATTCATGAAAAAATTCGGCCGCAGCGGACTGCCGTTTTACGTTTTGTTCAGCCCGCTCGTTCCCGACGGCATGGTGTTGCCGGAAATTTTAAGCGAACAGGAACTGAAACTGCTGATTGACAACATGAGCCTGTTCAGGCCAAATTCCTGATCGCGTTTCTGGCCAGTTCGTCCACCCGTTCGTTTTCCGCATGGCCGGCATGGCCTTTTACCCAGATCCAGCGGATTTCGTGCCCGCCGGCCAGTTCGTCCAGCCGCTGCCACAAATCGACGTTTTTGACCGGTGATTTCTTGTTGCTGGTTTTCCAGCCGTTTTTCTTCCAGTTGGGCAGCCAGCGGGTGATGCCGTCCATTACATATTTGCTGTCGGTATAAAGGGAAATGTCGCACGAGGTTTTTAACGCCGCCAGCGCGCTGATGACCGCCGTCAGCTCCATCCGGTTGTTGGTGGTTTCCTTTTCTCCGCCGGAAAGTTCCTTTTCAACCCCGCGGCAGCGCAACAACGCCCCCCAGCCGCCGGGGCCGGGATTGCCGGAACAGGCGCCGTCGGTAAAAATTTCAACCCGGATCATTCCAGTTCCCCGCTTAAAAATTCGCTGAAAAACTCATTTAACAGCAACGTCGGATCGGCGTCTTCGCGCATGGTTCTGGCCACAAACGAACGCAGCCGGTTTTTGGGAATATAAATGCGAAAGTTGCGCGGCGCGGTACCGTCGGCGCCGATAACGCCGTCCAACAGAAAATCGCTTTCAATATAAGGCGACAGAATAATTTCCACGTTGGTGAAACGGACGATGCTGCGCGGCGGCACCCTCAGTTCCGGCCGGGTGATCAGGTTCAGCTGCCCTTCCAGCCCGGGAATGCTGTCCATCTGATTATAATTCAAGAAACGCACTTTGTTATATTCGCCGCCGTCGGTCGTCACCGTGCAGGAAAGATAAAGCTCGCGGGCAATAACGTTGCTCTGATTGTGGCCGCGGACGGAAAAGCTGATTTTCAGATACCGGTCGGGCGGCGAATCTATGCTGCTCGGATACAAAATGTCCGCTTCGCTGTTTTCCAGAACCGACAGCTGCTTGTCGGTAACCATCAGGTCTATCTCCGCCTGCGGCCGGCGGCCGAACATGCCGGCCAGCACCGAATACGGCGCCGGTACGTTGTTAGACCCCGAGCGGATGTAAAAAGTATTGCCGACGGTTGTCATCAGCGGCGCAATTTCCGACTTGGGAATATAGGTGGCGACAAAGCCGTCGCCGTTTTCGTCAACGCTGACGATATGGTTGCGCACACGATTGTGGCTGGGAATGGTGCAGCCGGAGATGGCGTTTTCCAGCCAGCTCAGAAAGCGATGAACGTTCTGCACTTTGACCTTGGCCTGCGCCACGTCGCCCACTTCCGAACTGCGCGAACATTCCACCCCCCAGATCAGCACCCCGCCTTCGGAGTTGCCGAACCCGGAGATGGCCTTGGCCAAATTGCGGCGGTCGTCTTTATGCAGCGCCAGACCGTTTTTGCCGGTAGAATCCGCACGTTTGAAGTCGAGAAACAGCTCTTCGGTCTGCGAATTGACGATATAATCGTCAATCGCTTCTTCCCCGAAATAGATCAGCTTTTGAAAAATATCTTCGGCGCGCGACATGGGCTCCTCCGTTGTCCGTTAACTTCTTCCGGCATTATAGGAGCAAAATCTTAATTTTACCATAATTTTGTCAGGCTTTCAGCAACCGGCAGATTTCATCATACCCGTAATGGCCGTCAACGTTGCCGACCAGCGCATAGGTCGGTTTGGAAGCAAAAATCGTTTCCGCCGCGGCACGGACGTCTTCGACCCCGACTTCTTCTATTTTGGCAATGGTTTCCTCGATCGGAATCGAACGATTGAACAGCAGCAGCTGCCGCGCCAGTTTTTCCGACACGGCGGAAGAACTCTCGAGTGACATCAAAATCGCCGACTTGACCTGTGCCTTGGCCCGTTTCAGCTCCGCTTCGCCGACCGGAGCCGCGGCAATTTTTTTGATCTCGTCAATCATCACCGGCAGCATTTTGTTGACCTGTTCGTTATCGGTGGCGGCGGCAATTCCGGTAAAACCGGCGCCGGTATAGAACGTGGGAAAACTGTAAATCGAATAAACCAGGCCGCGCTTTTCCCTCACTTCCTGAAACAGACGGGAACTCATGCCGCCGCCCAAGACGGTCGACATCAGCATTGCCGCATAATAACGCTCGTCGGCATAGGAAAAGCCGTCAAAGCCCAAAATCACCTGCGCCTGTTCGGTATCTCTTTTTTCGGCAAAATAACCGCCGGTATAATGCTGACGGTCGGCGGCAAAGGAAGTTTTGGCCTGCAAACCGGACAGCCTTGTTTCCACCATTTTTACCAGCTGCCCGTGGTCAACATTGCCGACCGCGCAGAAAACCATGTTTTCCGCCGCATAGTTGGTTTTCATGTAGGCACGCAGCTCCCCGGCGCCGAAGCTCCTGACCAGATCGGCCGTGCCGAGAATCGGCCGACCCATCGCCTGACCGGCAAAAGCTTCCGCCTGCATATAGTCAAAAACGATATCGCCCGGATCGTCATAAGTCTGTTTGATTTCCTGAACTACCACTTCGCGTTCTTTCACCAGTTCGTCTTCGGCAAACTGCGGCGAAGTAACCAGTTCGCACAAAACGTCGACCGCCAGTTCCAAATCGTCCTTCAGCATTTTGGCATAAAAAGCGGTAAATTCACGGGAAGTATAGGCGTTGGTCTGTCCGCCCACATTTTCGATATCTTCGGAAATGGCCGCGGCCGAACGGCTGGCGGTGCCTTTGAATACCATATGTTCAAGAAAATGGGAAATACCGTTCATGTTTTCCCGTTCATAAGCCGAACCGGTATTGACCCAGATCCCGAGAGAAACGGTTTCAAATTGCGGATACTTCAGGCTGACAATTCTCAATCCGTTGTTTAATATGCTGATTTCAGGCTGCATTTCATTTCCTTTGCAAGTGTTGGGGCATAAACGTTAATTGTGGTGTAACACAGTTTTCAACACATCGTCAAGCCTTCTTTCCCTAACCTTTATTTTGTATTTTTTCTGATTTTCAACAGCGGGACAAAGCCGAACAGATTTACCCTGAACGTATCCTGAAAAGGTTCTTTTCTGATTTTCAGCAGCACCAGAAAACCAAACAGCTTCACCGTCCAGCACACTTTTTGACCCGCCCGGTTTGCGGCCAGTTCTTCCGTCGTATAATAACGGGCGATGATTTTTGCCTTTTCCGCCTTTGTCAGCCGGCTGCCGGAACTGGAAACGCCGCCGGCGTCAAAGTCGGCAACGACTGTCGGCAAATGCCGGAAAACCCGGCCGGCCTTCATCCAGACAATCCATTTTTCGACATCCGACAAAACCCGGTAATTTTCGTTATAACCGCCCTGCTCGCGGAACAATGCGGCACGGATGAACGACGACTGATGGTTGATGCTGCCGTTGATAAAGAAATCGGCGTCAATGGCAACCGGCATTTTGTGTACCTTTCCCCGGCACAGCATGTCGCCGTACAAAACGTCCGCACCGTCACGGCTGCTGCCGCCGCCGAAAACCTGCTCCAAAACCGTTTTGTCGCAAAAGGCATCGCCGCCGTTCATGAAATTCAGCCATTCTCCCCGGGCGCGGGCGATGCCTTTGTTCATGGCGTTGTAAATTCCGTTATCCGGTTCGGAAATCAGCACGTCAATACGATCCCTGTATTCGTTCAGCACATCCAGCGTGCCGTCGGTCGAACCGCCGTCGACCACGATCCACTCAAAATCCTGCCAGCTTTGGCCGACAATGCTTTCACAGGTTTTGCGAATGTTTTTTTCATTATAGCATATGGTAATAACAGACAATTTCATACAAACGTTTCCTTATCCGATAGCAAAAAACTCTCCGGCCGGGAGAGTTTTTTTGCCGTTTAGAGGAAATATTCCCGCAGATAATTCGGCAGGTCGGCAATGTTGACACGGGTTTGTTCCATGGTGTCACGGTCGCGGACGGTTACCGACTCCGGCTGATTTTCAATCGTTTCAAAATCCACCGTCAGGCACAGCGGGGTGCCGATTTCGTCATGCCGGCGATAGGCCTTGCCGATGTTGCCGGTATTTTCCAGCGCTACCCGGCCGATACCGAGCTTAAGCAGGTTTTGTTTGATTTCATGGCATTTGGCCATAATCTGCTCGTTATTCTTTTTAAGCGGAATAACGGCCACCTTGATCGGCGCCAGATGCTTCTTCAGTTTCAGCACGATACGGCTGTTACCGCCGCCCAAGTCTTCTTCGGTATAGGCTTCCGTCATCACCGCCAGGACACCGCGGTCAACGCCCATCGACGGTTCGATCACAAACGGAACCACCCAGCGGTTGCTTTCTTCGTCGCGGATGCAGAGCTTCTGCGTCGATTCCGGGTTTTCATGGCAATGAGAAGTCAGATTAAGTTCGTCCTGGCCTTTGGTGTGGTTGCCGAGGTCATAGTCGGTGCGGTTGGCAATGCCTTCCAGCTCTTCCATACCGTGCGGGAACTGATATTCGATATCATAAGTTGCCTTGGAATAGTGTGCCAGGTCTTCTTTGGGGGTGGTGTAAATGTTCATGTGTTCACGCACCAACCCCTGGTCAAGCCACCATTTGATGCGAATGTCTTTCCAGGTTTCGTGCCACTTTTCGTCTTCGCCCGGCATCACGAAATATTCCAGTTCCGCCTGTTCAAACTCGCGCACGCGGAAAATGAAGTTGCGCGGCGTGATCTCGTTGCGGAAAGACTTGCCGATCTGGGCAATGCCGAACGGCAGCTTGCGGGAAGTGGCGTCAACCACGTTTTTAAACTGGGTAAAGATAGCCTGTGCGGTTTCCGGCCGCAGATAGCCGAAAGAAGAACCATCGTCGACCGGCCCGATCGCGGTTTTAAACATCAGGTTGAACGGCCGCGGTTCGGTCAGATCGGTCGAGCCGCAGTTGGGGCACTTGCCGTCTTTGATGTGGTCGGCGCGGAAACGGCCTTTGCATTTGCGGCAGTCGGTCATGGGATCGGAAAACGTATCTTCATGGCCGGAATAGTGAAGAACCTTCTGGTTGGTGAGGATGGCGGCGTCAAGCCCTTCCACGTCGTCGCGTTCGTAGACCATCGCCCGCCACCACGCGGCCTTGAGGTTGTTCTTCAGTTCCACGCCCAGCGGACCGTAATCGTAAACCCCCTGCAATCCGCCGTAAATATCGGCGTTTTGAAAAATAAAACCGCGGCGTTTGCACAATGACACCAACTGATCCATGGATGTTGCAGGCATTTTTTTGTCCTTCCGGTAAAGATAAATGTTGTTGATTAATTACTTTCCTTGTCTTATAAAATATCTCTGTGAAAATAGCAAGCGGAGATGATATAAAGATGGCAAAAAAAGTAAAAGTAGCGCTGATCTACGACTTCGACGGAACCCTGAGCACCACCGACATGCAGAACTACGGGCTGATCCCCACTTTCGGCATGTCGTGCAAAACTTTCTGGAACAAGGCCAACACTTTCGGCGACCAGAACATGATGGAGCAGATCACCAGCTCAATGTATTACGTGTTTAAGACGGCCAAAGACAAAAAGATTCCGCTGACCCGCGAACTGTTTTTCGAATGCGGCAAAAACATCCAGTTTTTCGAAGGCGTGGAAAACTGGTTTGAGCGAATCAACCATTACGGCGACATGCTCGACCTTGAGATCGAACACTATGTCATTTCCGCCGGATACGAGGAAATTATCGAAGGCTGCGCCATCCGCAAATATTTCAAGGAAGTTTACGGCTGCGCCTACGCCTATGACGACAAAGGCGAAGCGGTCTGGCCGGCGCGGGTGGTCAACTATTCCACCAAAACCCAGTACCTGTCCAAAATCAACAAAGGCCTCGGCAAGCTCGACGACCGCGGGGTCAACGAATTTATGCCCGACGAAGAAAGGCCGATCCCCTTTACCCGGATGATCTACTTCGGCGACGGCATGACCGACATCCCCTCCATGCGGCTGGTCAAAAAAGGCGGCGGCTACTCAATCGCCGTCTACAAGCCGAAAAGCCAGGACAAGAAAAAAGCCGTCAAAATCTTAAAAGACGGCCGGGTCAATTTCGCCCTGCCCGCCGACTACCGGGAAGACGAACAAATCGATACCGTGGTCAAGACCATCCTGGTCAAGCTGGCCACCGAACGAGATCTTAACATTTTGCAGGAAAAAGAAGAAAAAAAGAAACTAGAAGGCTAAGCTTTCCCCGGCTTACGCAGGCAGCATCAACCGTTTCAAGTTGTAACCCGTTCACAAATCCTGCATATCCGCGACCGGGGGAAAAGTCTGCCCCGCCTGCCGGCGCAGACGTCCGGATCATAAAAAAAAAGCGGCCGCCCGGCCGCTTGATTTATTTGCGCTTCGGATCAATCGTCAATATCTTCAATTCTCTCAACCTGAAAATCCGACGTATAAAAATAACGCCTTTTGACATACTGCCCCGACAATATAAGCGGCAGGAAGTCTTTGTCCGCCGCCCTCATCCGATCATAGGGAACGGCATTTTTATCCTGCCAGAACACATCGACTTCTTCCGCACGCGGCGTCAGCTTTCCCGAAAACTCCGTGCTTTTGAAAACGTGCACGTAAAAATCCATGGTCGGAAACTCGATATACCCGACTTCCACCGGATTTTTCACGGTAATGCCGGTTTCTTCAAAAGTTTCTCTGATCACGCAGGCGCGCATGTCTTCGCCGGGTTCCTTTTTGCCGCCCGGGAAATTAAGGCACCCCTTATTGATGCCGCGATGATTGCGTATCATCAGGTAACGGCCGTTTTCAACATCTTCGACAATCGACAGCGACGCTTCTTTCATTTGCTTTCCCCCTCAGACCTTAACCTGAGAGAAGGCTACAAATTTCCTTTGCCGAAGTCAATCTTTTTCAAATTTTTTCCGTTGGGCGCAAATGTAATTTTCCCGCTTTCTCCGCAATACCCTTAACAATCAATTAAACAATTTGCGATAGCATTTTCCCGTTGAACGACAAAAAGGAATTGAATCATGAAACTTATCCGGCTTGTCCTGTTGAGCGGATTTTAGCTGCTGTGCGGCTGCCCAAACAGCATCGGTGCCGATTATCTTGACCAAAAGACATACGCGCTTGAAGACGAAGCCTCCTATGCCGTTCTGATTTATGACATTCATAATTCGTTCATCCTCTCCCTGCTGGGCGTGCAAAGCGACGGCCCCGACCAGGCCGGACAGATTGAGGCACTCAGAAAACGGGACGAATACGCCGTTCTTGACCAGGAACTCTTTGCCGCGCTGGTCAAAGGAAGCATGAATCTGCCGGCAATCAAAGAACGCACCATCAGGGAAATCCGCAAACAGAAGATCAGCATATGGAAAAGAAAATTCTCTTTCACAAAACTCGCAAAAGCCGCAAGTTACTACAATCAGGAACTCGACCAAAAACTGAAAAGCTTCAATAAGGCCGGAAGCCTCAACCTGGCGGAAGCTCTCATCGACCGTTATATTTTTGATCCTGACATTGACTACGGCCTGTTTGAAGAAGGTCTGCCGATCCCTTTGGTCAACAGTGCGGTATAAATCGCCGTTACGCGCTTTGACAACCGCAAATGGCACGAAAAAATTTTCAAATGCGGCAAGGAACAGGCGGCCCGCAACAAAGACTCTTCTTTAGACGAGCAACTGCTTCCCTGTTTCAAAGACTATTCCCGCGCTGTTTCGAAAGAAGCGGCAAAAGTTGCCGGAGAGCTTTTGCCGTATCGAATCTATTTTGAAAACATACAACCGGTGCCGGACAAAACCGAAATGGTCAAAAAAACATCCGAAGACGGCAAGTCTTACATGTGGGTTCCGAAAGAATAACCGTTTTCCGGTATTATGCCCCCTGCTTTAAACGGAACCGCCGCAAAAACGAACCCTGCGGCCGGTTCCGTTTTGCCCTCCACCAAACCGACATGCGGCGTTTCCCGCCCGCCGGCATTATCAACTGCCGTTCAACCGCTTTCACCGAAAAACAAAAACATATTTTTGCCGGCCGGCAAAGTTTTCGTTTAAATCATCCGCCCGTCTTATATTTTTTCTTTTAACATTTTTTTGACATGTCATAATCGTTGTGGTAGTTATTTTAGACAATCAATGATGTGAAAGGTAAACGGATATGAACATCGACGACAACGGTTTTATAAACTTAAGCAACGGCCTGGCCGAATGCAAAATTTCCCTGTGGGGCGCCAATATCGTATCATACCGCCCGAAAAACGAAGAACATGACATTTTCTGGCTCGGCGAACTTAACAAATTCGACAATGTTCAGGCTATCCGGGGAGGCGTTCCGATCTGCTGGCCGCGGTTCGCGGAAGAAAAACTGAACGGCAGGCTTCCCCGCCACGGCTTTGCCAGAATCTCCGGCTGGAACCTGAAAAACGTTTCGGTCGACGAAAACAAAATAGAAGCGCGGCTTTTCCTCCTGCCCGATGCGAAATACGACGTCAACATAAGGGCAGATCTTTTCATCAAAATCACCGACAAGCTCGAATATCGTCTGGAAACGACAAACGACGGCGACCAACCCTTTGAATTCAGCGAAGCCCTGCACGCCTATTTTAACGTCAGCTCCGTTGACAACGTCAAAATAAAAGGCCTGGCCGGCCATGACTGCAAAAACTCACTGGACGGAAACAGCTATACGCTGAAAGGCGATCTGACGATCCGCGGGGAATTTGATTCTGCATTCACAAACCATAAAGGAACCGTGGAAATCGAAGACAGCGCGTTTAACCGCGTCATATCGATAGAAAAAAGCAACTCAAACACAACGGTCGTCTGGAATCCCGACAAAGACCTGGCCGAAATGAGCAAGGGACAATACAAAAACTTCGTCTGCGTGGAACCTTCAAACCAGGGAGACGCTTTTGTCCGCCTGAATCCCAAGGAAAAACACGAAATAGCCATGACAATACGAACCAGAAAACTGAAATAGGCGGACCTTTCCACCCACTGCGGCAGAAACCGCTGCCGCAGACATCTCTCCGTTATGGCCGGAACCGCTGCCCGAAGCGGCGGCGGGCGGTTTAAATGCCGGACATGCAAACGGCATTCTCCCGACAAAACAAGTTTCCGCCTAAATCTCCCACCGGCACCGATCCAAATCGACATGATCGTCGTTTTTGAAAAACACTCCTTCGCCGAGCAGCAGACGTTTTTGTTCTGCCCAGCCGGGAACCAGCCTGCCGCAGTGATTGACGATCCGATGACAGGGATAATCGCCGTAATATTGCGCGCGTCTGAGAACCAGACCGACCAACCGGGAATTTTTACGCCGGCCGATCAGGCGCGCAATCTGCCCGTAGGTTGCCACCCTGCCTTCCGGCACTTCTTCAACAACCGATAAAATTTCATAGGCAAGCTCTTCGTCCAATATACGTTTCATATCCGTTTCCGATAAAACATGCGCGTTTATCATATATAACGGGAAAACAAAAAACAAGCACAATCGGCAAAAACCGAGTTGATTTCCGCCGGACAACGCATTATGCTAAAAAAACGAATTGTTATCACAAATTCAGAGACACCTGCAAAATGCTGTCGGAAAAACAAACGGAAACATACTTTAAACAAGCCGTGGAAGAGCTGTACAAAAACGACGGATATCTGTTTGATCCCGATCACGGACTGCACGAACAAACCGTTTCGCACCGTCTGGCCGTCTATTTGGAAAGACGCTTTTTAAAAAACAAAACCTTCAGAACATGCAATTTGTCCGTTGACTGCGAATACAACAGAAACCGGGACGACTGCAAAAAACTGTACGGTCCCTGTATGGATTGCCGTGAATCATGCCGCATAAAAGAACTGAAAACGCCGTTTGTTTACGATCGCCGTTCATATTCCGACGCCCGTGATTTTGTCCGCAGCTATCCTGAAGGAAAGCCCTGCCGTCCGGATATTATCATCCATCAAAGGGGCGAAAATCATCCGACCAACATCCTCATCGTCGAAGTAAAGAAAAACTCAAACCGGGAAAACGGACACAAAATCGTCGATCTGATAAAACTGTCGGCCTTTACCTGCCGTAAAGGCGACAGCGAATATCAATACCAATCCGGTTTTTATTTTGAATACGGACAAACCGCGGCCGCCGCCGTCCGGTTTGAGAGCGGAGAAATCGTCAAAGAACTGAGATTCAACGTCTCAAACCGGACGTGGGAAGACCTTACCCCTGCTCTTTAGCCTCCAGCTCCGCGAACTTTTGAGCCATCGTCGGGTTATTTTTGGTCAAACGCTTAACGGTCAGATCCTGAGCTTTGTTGTTTGCCAGCCGCAAGTTGTTTTCCGAAGACAACAGGGCGTCTTTGGTTTTCTGCAAATGGTCGATCGTCTTGTCAATCTCCTCTATGGCTTTGCGGAATTTATCGCTGGCCAACTGATAGTTTCGCCCGAACTTATCCTTAAAATCGTTCATTTCCGCTTCGAAATTTGAAATGTCAATATTCTGGTTCTTATATTCAGCCAATTGTTTACGATATTGAACCGAATTCAAAGCTGCATTTCTGAGCAATGTAATCATTGAGATAAAAAACTGCGGACGAATGACGTACATCTTCGGATACTTGTAGGAAACGTCAACGATGCCGCAATTATACAGTTCGTTATCGGCTTCCAAAAGAGAAACCAGCACGGCATATTCACAGCCTTTTTCCTGACGGTCCTTATCCAGTTCTTTCAAAAAGTCCTCATTTTTATGTTTGGTGGCCGTCGTGTCCATCTCATTTTTCATCTCAAACATAATAGAGATAAACTCTACGCCCTCTTCCGTCGATTCACGGTAAATGTAGTCTCCTTTGCTGCCTGTTTTCGCATCATTGTCTTTTTCAAAATAGGCTTTTTGAAAACCCGTCGCCCGGAGCTTGTTAAACTCGATTTCGCAATGCTGTTCCAAAGTTTCCCCGACCATTTTGGTGGACATTTTGGCTTTCAGGTCTTTGTAGAACTCAATCTGCGTATCTTTTTCCTTGAGCTTTAATTCATAATTTTCTTTTAAGCTTTGTTCTTTGACGAGGGTATCTTTCGCCGTCTCCCGCAACTTAATGTTCAGTTCGGCAATTTGCCTGTCGCGCGCAACGATTTCATCGTTTTTAGAGGTTACGGCCGCGGCTACGGCAAGTTGCTTATCCTTATCACCGGCCAGAATTTGCGCTTTCAACTTTTCAATTTCCTGCTGCAAACCGGAAACACTCCGGGCTTTTTCCAAATCTTTATCTTTGCCGAGGGTAATAAGTTGTGCTTTAAGGTTAGAAATCTCCAAATTAAGCGAGGCCAGCGATTGCGCCTTGTCCATCTCCGCCTTGTTTTCCACCAATTTAAGCTCATTTTGTTTTTCCCGGTTGAGCTGCTCAATGCGCTCCCGGACAGCGTCATGAAATTCGGCGTCACGAACCTGCGCCACGATCGCGGCATAGCCGGACTCGTCAACCGTAAACACTTCTCCGCACTTCGGACATTTTATCTCAGGCATTATTGTTACTCCTAAAAATCTTAGCCTCAGATTAAAACATCTATGGTTAAAGTCAAACAAAAGATGATCCGTAATACCCTCATTACTTTTAATAACAACCTTTCGAATCCTGCAATTTCAGCTGATCAGGACAAATTCGGAACAGCTGAATTATAATTTCCCTCATCTTTTGGTTACAAGAATATTTATCCGGCAAATCGATAATTTGTCGTTTGCAATAAAAATACCCTGCAACCAATCGGCCACAGGGTATTTTGCGCTACGGATCAAACGCTTAAAATTTATATTTAGCGTTAATCAAACCGGTGTGGTCTTGGTAATCCTCACGGAATTTGCCTTCATAACCGAACGAAAGTTCCACCTTGTCGTTGACTTCCGCAGTTACGCCGGCACCGAATTCCAGACCGAAACGGTCAAGGGCTTCGCCTTCAACCGCATAAGCCGAACCGTTGGCCAAGGTTACGACCGAATTAACGTCATCGTTAAACAGGTCATAAGTCGCGGCAATTCTGGCTTCCGGCTTAATGTTCATACCATTGGACAGCTCAAAGTTTTTGCTGATTTTGGCTCCGATAACACCGGTCAAAATGTCGCTGTCATTGGCAGATACACGTTGGTCGGCAGAATCTTTATAAGCGTCCTGCTTGATATGAACATAACGCAAGCCGGTTTCCGGTGTAATGCCTAAGCCGTTGATATTCATATCGTAACCGGTCATTGCCTGTAAGCCAAAGGTTTCGACATCGTAATCAGCCTTAACACCAACTCCGGCAACATTCTTGCTTTCTTCATAATCAGACCAGCCATAGGTCGCAATACCGTTTACATACCAGTTGGACGGTTTATATTCGCCGTAAACAATTGCGGTGTGCGTATCAACATCGGTTGAACGCATAAAGCCGTCAATATCCGTATTGGTGTAAGCATAACCAATACCAACCTTGGTATCATCGGTTACAAACTTCTCGGCTCCGAAAGCAATACCGTTAGAATCTGCATCAAAACCTTTGGCTTTGGATGTGTTATCTAACTTGGATTTGTTAAACAAGCCCTGAACCCACATTGCACCGCGTTTGAAGATATTGTCGCCGGAAGCCATACCTTCGCCACCGGTTGAGATTGAACCACCGGTTAAACGGGTTGATACGGCACCAAAGACCTGATTGGCTGTTTCTGTCTGTGTTTTTTGAACCATCGGCGCAACTTCCGGAGCAACCGCCGTCAAAGCGTCAACATAGGCTTTCTGCTCGGCGGCATTTGTGCTGTTGGAAAGCTGTGCCAGTTTTTCCGTAACTGCGGCAGCAACCGGAGAGCTGGTTGAAGCACTGACGCTGTCCCATGCCTCGGCTGTTCCGGCATTGTTGGCGGAACCACCGGCATCAACAACAGCATCTGTGGCAGAACCGACAGAAGTAACATCAAAAGTTCCGTCGCCATTGTCCGTAAATTCATAACGGGAATTTCGGCTCAGGTTGGCAAACTTGCCCTCAACCTCTGCTTCGGCGGAATCTGCACCGTTAAATAATTTAAAAGTAGCTGTTTCACCTTTGGCCAAGGCGGCACCGTTTAAGGTCATATTCAAATTTGTATCGTTTTCGCTGATTTTGATATAATTGGCTTTGATTTTGCCATAGGTATCTTTATCGGTTACGGTAAAGGCCAAAGTTGAATTATCGGCAAAAATGACACCTTCGCCATCGGCTTTATCGCCGGTTGAATGCAGTGTTTTGTCGCCGATATCCAGCGTTGCGCCATTGCCGACCTGAACCGTTGTAATCGTATCAGTCGGCTCTTTGTCAAACGTCAACGTACCTTTGTTAATGGCTAAAATGTCCAAACCGCCGATATTGCCGCTAATTGCATTATTTAAAGAGTGGCTGTCTTCAAAAATCAGGCTGACATCTTCAACATTACCGTCGATTTTGGCGTTTGAGTTCTGAAAATGAATTTTACCGCGGTCATCACCGTTAATATTGGCAACTAACTTGCCGCCCAAATTAATTCTGGTATCGTTATCATAAACATTAAGCGTAGCTTTCTGAGCCTGGCTCATATCTTCTGTAAACGCTTTGGCAAACAATGTAGAACCCAAAGCAATATTAAGCTCTGCCCCGTTGGCAATTTTTATATTGCCAACGGAAGCGATTTCCGCAGAAGAGCCACTGACATTTATTGTTCCGCCGGTAATGTTTATGTTGCCGCTTGCCGGTTTGCCGTCCTCGCTTTGATAATCACCGCCTCTTATTATTGACGAATCTTTAAGAGAGATTGTGCCGCCGCTGATATTTATATCACCGGTTTCGCCGTCATGGAATATTGCGGAACCGTTTTCCAACGTAAACTCTCCGCCGCTAATGTCCAAATCTCCGGAATTTTCACGTCCCAAAGAACTTTCATTCATCTTAAACGTACCGCCGGAAACGGTCATTGCAGCACCTTTCTGGGAATTGTCTCCGTCTGACATAGCCGGATAGGTACTGATATTGGAATCATTCATTTCAAATGTTCCGCCCGAAATATTAAATTGGCTGCCGTCATCAGCATTGCCATATATAAAGATTTCGCCGGTATCCAGCTTTATCGTGCCGCTGCTGATATCTGCTTCTTTAGCGTTCAGCGTTGAGCGCCATCCGGCTCCATTCTCTTGTTTTAGCGTCAATTCTCCGCCCGTTTGGGTATATTTGCCGTCAACAAACATAAAAGGCTTTTCAGTCTCATCTGTCGCATCTGAATTGATTACCGACAAAGAGGCATCATCTGCCAGAGAGACATTTCCGCTAACATTCAAGGTCTTGGAAACATCGACCTCATCGGCTTCTTCTTCCACGATTGCCTGAGTTTTTACGTCTAATGAGGCTGTTCCTGATAAATTTATGTCTCCCGAGTGTGAAACCTGAGTATCCGAACGCTCAACGACATAGTTACCCGATGTCAAATTGGTTGCATCTTCCGGAAGATTTTCCGCATAAGCATTGCCGGACACCGAAAGCGCCACCAATGCCGTTGTAATTAAAAGTTTATTTTTCATACGATTAAACATCCTTGTTAATTAGTTAAACAAAACCCACCGTTCATAAAGAAAGGCGGGCGGATGTTCGAAAACCGTATAGACTTAAACGGCTCGGCTTATTTGGCTGAGCCTTATTCACCGACATCCGTCCAAGTAGAATCAGAAGTCGGCACAGGTTAAAGTCGTGTGCACACGACTAAGTCTATAAAAGGGTTTTCGACGCCCTAAGCAGCGAACTGCTCGGATTTATATTATAAAGCCTTTTGAAGACAATCAAGCTAAAAGTCAAAAACCCTCTGGAATTTTTATAAATAAGCCGATATAGTCCTTTTGTAAGGAGCCGAAAGTATCATAAAAGTATTGCCGTTTCTGACCGGGTGTACGACAATCAAGGTGCCGGCTGAATTTGTGTATAAAGAGGTTGAAACACGGAATTTTACTCTTGCCAGCTGGCAAAAGGTTACCAATCCGGCTGCTCCTTATAAAATATATATAGAAGGCGACGGTTATGCCTTTAATGCCCGAGGCAAAGCAACACAAGACCAGACACCTCGCGGAACTTTAGTCCGTGAACTGGCTTTTGGTGACGACAGCCAGAATGTCATATATTTTGCCCGACCGTACCAATATATTAAAAGTCCGATTTGTTCAAAAAGACATTGGACAACCGCTCGTTTCGCACTGGAAGTTATTAATGCTGAATATGAGGCAATTAAAAATATTGCCGACAACAATCCGGTTAAGACACCTGATTATGCTAATATGAGCTTGCGAGACGAATTACAAACAAGGTTTAACTTAGACGAGCTTAATAATTTACAGCAAAAGTACGGTGTTCAACAAACATCTGCTCTTAAGTCGCAAATCACGGCTTCGTCACCACAGTCAAGTTATGTGCAACCAATCTCATCTCAACAGCCTAATTCTCAACCATCAACTTGGGATAATACTTTGCGAAAAGCTGAACAACTGACTACCGCAGCTTTGGACGGATTGAGCCTTGGCTGGGCCGATGAATTAGAAGGAGCAGCAAGTGCTGTCGGTTATGGATTAGCAAGCCTAAATCCGCAATGGAATAAGACCAACGAAAGTTTCTGGGATGCAATGAAACGCGGGTATGTTAAAGGGCGTGACAATCGGCGTCAGGTTTTAGCCCAAGGTTTGCAAGAAAATCCAACGACAACAACGGTTACCCAAATGGCTGGCGCTTATGCTTCACCGATTAACTTGTTTAAATATTCAAAAACGGCACCTTTGGGAATTCAAAATAAGTTAAATAACTATAATGCTGCAGCAAATGGTATAATTTATGGTATTGGCTCGGGGCAGGATAATTGGCAAAATTATGCTCAACAGATCGGTATAGGTTTGGTTGGTAATTTTGCAGGAAATAGATTTGCAGCACAAGCCTTTGGTCGAGCCGTCAATCCGTTAATTCGAAATGCCTTTAGTACGGCAAGCGGTGAAGCAACAGGGTATGTTATTGACGGAATTAAAAATCAGTATCATAATTACAACAAATAATAATTGATAAGTCGGGAGCTGCGATGTTTAAAATAAATATTATGCAAATAATGAAATTTATTACAGCTGTTGTTTGTTTCAGTTTGTTTGGATTTGCTGTTTACTCAATGAATCAATCTAAAGCATCGCCGCTTCCTTTTTTAATATGTGCTTGTATACTCTATGTTGTTGATGGGATAATCTCACATATTTTAATCAAAAAAGGACATGAAAATTCGCCATACTTTGACCCCAAGCATCAATGGAAATATTTTGCCCCCATATATGCCGTTGTTTGTTTGACTATCATAGTGATATACAAGTATCTGTTATAATGCTGTAGGAATGTGTTTATGTCCAAGACTAAAAGTTTATTAAAGGAAAGTGGCAATGTTTAAAATAAATATTATGTCAATAATAAAATATATTTCAGCTATTGCATATTTTTATTTAGCTTACCATGCACTCTATTTAGTCGATAGATCTAAAGCATCGCCGCTTCCTGCCTTAATATTTATTTTCATGCCTTGTGTAAGAGGCAAGAGTGGAATGTTCGGTCAGTATATAGATATTATTTAGGATCCGTCAGCAAGATGATATTTTTTGCAATGCTCGCGATTAAAGTCTTGCGTCCGTTATGTGAGCATTTTCTCTTTATACAAATCGAAAAAAATAGCCATTTCTCAACCTCCAGTCATTGATGGCGAACGGTCCGTATTCTGTGGCTGGACTTGTCGTGTAATACACGGATTATTTTTGTTTAATTATAAGACAATGACAAAGCCTATATATTATATAAAGTCAACGTTAATTCTAGCTTATTTTAATTTTATAAAATGAGATAATATGAAAATATTAACAAATTTCCTCGATTGTTTTAATGGCAATATTGGACCATTCTTTAATATTATGATTTTTTATAAGAGTATCAAAAGGTTTTCTTAATGTGTATTCAAGCCGTTTTCCATTAAGTTGACAATCTTTAAGTAACATTTTTAGTAATTCATTTTGACGAGAGGGAGAAGCATGTTGAAAGATATATGAGATGTTTCCGGCTATTGTGAATGTTTTGACAATTTTATCTTTGGTATCGTTATCAATAGTCTTATATTTTTCTTTAGTGTCTTCTAAACCTTTTATTTCCTTGTCTATACTGGCTTTTTTTATGTCGTATATTTCTTGTGTTAATTTACCTTCAAGATAAAAGTCTAGCAATTTATCTTCTTTAATCTTTAATTCATTGATTTTCTTTGTCACATTTATTTTTATAGTCGTGTTTAATTTGGATGTATCGGTTAAATTGCGAAGAATTTGCTCTTTGAGTGGTTCCTGCATATTTGAGGGCAAGGATAATTTATTAAATACTTCTTTTTCAAGCTGTTCAAAAATAACATATTCCATTACGGCAGCTTGGTGACAGCATTTTTTATAATTGGCACAACGGAGATGACTGTATTTTGAGCCGTTTTTCTTTATTGCTGTTGCCGGAGTAATTAAGCCTCCACATTCTTTACATTTAATCAGTCCCCTGAAAGCATAAGTATATTTTGCTTGGTTTTCTGAATCATTTCGATTGTGATTGCCGTTTTGAGCAAAGATTTCCTGAACTTTATCAAACAAACTTCTTGAAACAATATGCGGATAGATATGAGATATAAATTCACCTTTAATACACATCTCTCCATAATAGAAAGGATTGGTTAGAATATCATATATAGTGTTTTTGCTGACAAAGTTACCTCTACGGCTTTTCATCTTAGTGTATAATCCTAAAGTCTTGGAAAGTTGCCAAATTGAATCAATAGAATGATTTCCGGTTGCATATTCTTCAAACAGTTTGGTTATAATTGGAGCCCGAACTTCATCTAAAATCACGGTTGAACGATAATTTTCATCTTTTGTATTTAAGTATCCCAAAGGAGCGTAACCTTGACATTTGCCAAGCGACCAATTCTTTGCCTGACTGGCTTTTACTTTATCAATCATATTGTTGACTTGAGCATTAGCCATTAAAACATGCATATTCCAAAAGTTTATTTCAAGAGAATTGGAATCTTTATGGATAATGAGTTGTTCTCGTAAAAAATGGACTTCAATTTTACCTTCTTTACGTAATTTGTTTAATTCATAGGTATCATCATAATTACGTTGAAGTCTGTCGACATAATTGACAACAATCGCAACTTTACCAGGACAACTTTTAGCAAAATCAAGCATTTCATGATATTGTTTGCGTTCCCCTTTAGTCGAACTTTCATCAATACTAAAATCTTTGATAATTTTTAATCCTTTATCATGGCAATATTTGGTGATTGTTTCCATTTGCACATCAAGAGATACACCTTTATCCTTCTGCTTTTTAGATGATACTCGAGCAAATAGAATAGCTTGAGTGCATTTTTCGTTCTGAATTTTCTTTTTTCTTCTAATCATGGCTTAATAATCCTCATTTTCATCATCAAAAGAATAGTCATTATCAAAATCTTCGTTTTCAGCATAAAAATCATCTGCATTCATAGTTTCAATAAAATTTCCGGTTTTGTTGTCATAGATTTTTACAACCGTCCAGGAAGGCTCCGATATGTCAAAATCAACACTAATATCTTCGGAACCTTCAAAAACTGCTGCACAATGCGAATAAATATCTGAGTATTCTTTTGCAAAATGCTTTTCAATTTCTGGTGTTAACCGACAAACGCAAACCATACCGGAATCAGCACCAAATTCTTTATGGATAATATAACTTCCGTAGATTTTATTACTCCAGTCACCAAAACCCGTATCACAAGCAAAAGCCGGAAAACCGCTTAAATCAGTCAAAGCCTTAGAAACAGCTTCATTAAATGCTTTCGGGCTGTCATCTAAAAATTTGCAACACTCGTCCCATTTGTCATCTGAAAGAATATAACAAGGATCGGTTACGACATATTTTATAAGTGTATTCATTTCTGTTACTCCCTTGTTTTTACACTATATTTATTATGTCGCGTTTAATTGGGAATGTACGCAAAAAAAATGCACCCGTTTGTAACTTTTTTACTAATATTTTACTGATTTTTCAAGATGTTAGCTTTTATGTTTTCTTGCATTTGCCGTATATACATCTCGTTAGCTAAGGATTGTAAATTCTCCTTAGGTATGGATTTTATGTTGTGATATTGAGAAAATAAGACTACAGCATGAAGCCTGACAAATTCAGAAGCTGGAGTTTGAGAATTATATATCAAATTTTCTCTACAAAAATGCAAACTAACCTTTCCTGTTTTAATCAGATTATCAAACAATTCTAACATTTTTGTATCTGGTAGTAAGTCATTAACACTATAAGCTACTATATTTATATGTTTGTTTGGGAGAGCCTTAACATCTTCATATAGATTTTTGATATAACGGGTATCTTTACGTTTTGCACAAATAGAATATTTTTTAATTATAGATAACTTATGGTTACTACAATAGTTTACTAAGTTATCAATTTTAGTATCAAGATTAGAATTTTGGGATGCTACTCTTGCATAAATAATTGCTTGAGTCATTTTATATACTCCTTTTCATAGTTAAAATTAAAAACAATTTTGTAATGTCGTGTTTGAAAACAAATGTAAAACAGATTTTGAAAATATTTTTACTGATTTTTCAAATGATTAACCTCTTGCCCTAAGGGGCACAAAGTTGAGTTATTAAGAGTTTTTGTCATCAACGACAAATTCTTTTGTTTCGTCTTCCCAAACAGACTTTACAGCAGTTGTATAAAAATCAATCAGGTTGTTTGTCATTTCGTTTAATTCAATATCCGTAACATCGGGATAAAGAATTGATAACTCTTTTTTGAGTTGGTTGTATGTATTTGTCATATATTATAGAAGTATGACACAGGCTGTTTTCTACTAAATTTTTTGAAATAAATTTTCCAAATAGTAAATGTTTCAACTTTTGACATAGTGATGTTAAAGGTTATATGCCTTATCTATCATATGACTATAAAATTATCTTGATTTTTTATATAACTTTTAGATAATATTTTGTTATAACTATGGAGAAATAATATGGCTTCAGAGAAAAAGTGGCACCCGAAATTTATAGAATATATGGAAAAAATCGTAAATAATCCAAATTACAAAGGCATTCCTTATAAAAGAAACAATAAAGGACAAATTGCTTGGATTGCTCCCAAGGTTGGTGAAATTGGTAAAAAAAGAATTAAATGGGTTTTAGAAAAAGCCAAATCCCTTAGTTATCCTAATATTGCTGGTGTTTATGCGCGAGTTATGTTTCACATACATCCTACTAAAGAAAAACCTTGCCAAATATGTGGACGTACTATGTCATTAAGATATATTTATTTAAATAATGTGCTAATCAAAGCACTTAATAAAATAGGTTTTACATTTACAGAACTAAATACTATTGGTGAAGTATGTGAGGAAATTGAGAAAAAATATAATAGAATTTTTTTGATTTCCTTTATTGAAAATAAATTCAAGATTCCCGTTGAAGCAGAAGAAAGCATAGAATCTATTGTTAACAGATGTGAAGAATTATGTAGAACAGGTGGTAGCAAAATGCTTGGTCCTGGTGCAATGTCAAATTTCCCAGACAGATTAGATGGTTTTCATACATATAATAGATGTTGTCGTAAAAAAGAGGATACAGGACGTCATGATGATAATATGAGAACATATAATAAAGATAGAAGAGCCTATGAATACTGGAGTGACGGTAATATATATGCTGCAAATAAATTTATGCACAGCTCGTTTTTTGATGGTTATTCAGCAGACCATATAGGACCTATATCATTAGGATTTAAGCATGATTCTTTGTTGTTACAAAAAATGACAAGCGGAGATAATTCGGCAAAAAGAGATAGATTGTTATTATCGGATATTAAGAAGTTAATTAAAATTGAAAAAGATAATGCAGATTACATATGCGCATCTTGGTTTATTTGTAAAATATGGGAAGAAATAAAGCGCAACATCAGTAGTATGAAACAAGATGTGTTAAATAAATATCGTGATATTCTAAAGCAAAATATGTTTTTGTTCATGAGACTGCTACAATGTATCAAAAAATCTAGAAATGGAGAAGACTTTCTTGTTTCTATGTTGTTAAAACCTAAATATGATTGTTTCAATTATGAATATACCTTTGGAGATTATGGTCAGATAGTATCTCAAACTCTTAAGAATAAGACGGATGCAACAAAAAATGAATATGATAGATTCGAACGTATAGCATTAACTTCAATTGACGAATATATAAAGAAAAACAATAGAAGAATAAATATACAATTTACAGATAAAGAACAAAAATCAATTAAATCTATTATAAGTTTATTAGATGGCAAAAAATATGATAAAGCATTAGAAATGCTTTACTCTTTGGTAGAAGGAATCCAAATCAGATTATGCTGCAAATAAAGATAGTTGAATGTCTTCTCTATTAATTGATAGTCGTTCCATCTTCTCTAAAAACTCGTCAAAAGTTATCTTTTTTTTCAACATCTTAACATATAATGATGTTGGAACTTTTGTGTATTTTGCAACATCAGAGCATTCTATATCCTCTAAGTCTGAGATTGCATTTCTTGTAGAGTTATTATAATCATCAACAATAATAGAAGAAGGATAACATTCATCTGGTTTTATAGATATATCTTCTCTTATTCCAATAATTATAATTCTTTTTCTTTTCTGCGGAACACAAAATTCGGAAGCTTTTAACATTTTTGCGGAAATATTGTAGCCTATTTTTGAAAACTCTTGTAAAATTTCTCTATAAACCTTCCCTTGTTGAAAGGTTAGTAAACCTTCAACATTCTCAAAAATAAATATTTTAGGTTTAATATTATCGACTAAATACAGATATTCTTTAAATAGCTGATTGCGAGGGTCATCAATAAAACGTTTACCTGCTAATGAAAATCCTTGGCATGGTGGACCTCCACATATCAAATCAACCTTTTCTCGTTTGGCAATATTTATAACCAACTCTTTTGTTGTATTGTTTGTTAAATCTCCACATATCGTATCAATTTCAGGATTGTTGATTTTGTACGTATTACAAGCACTTTTATCAAAATCTATTCCTAGGATAGTTTTATATCCAGCATATTTGAAGCCCTGTGTCATTCCTCCAGCACCACAAAATAAATCTATGCTTCGACTGACATCAATTTGTTTCTTTATCTGTTTGGCAATTTGAAAAGCTAATAGTGGAGGAACTGCATTGCCAACTTGTTTAAGAATGTCAGATTTATTGCCAACAAAGTAATAATCATCACAAAAACTTTGAAGTCTTGCAGCTTCTCTTACAGAAATAACTCGGTTATGTATAGGATGAACATATGTTCCATTACCTGGTCTATTAAAGTAGGTCGTAATAGTGTATGATGGTTTAGCGTAATCAAGTCTTCCATATAGAGTTGTTCGTCCACCGGTTTGTTTTATTTTCTTCAATCGTTCAGATTTCTTAATAATATTGTCTGGTATGTTTTGCCAATTTCCACCTTGAGGAATATTTACAATCATTTCCATATCTAAATCACTTAGCTTAAATGTAGTATGATTAAGGATATTATTGTGATTAAGCTTATAATATTTCTCAACTAGATTTTCAGCCATATTTAAGTCATCGTCATTTAATTGAATATTATTATGTACTAAATAGTTTTTTAAATCATCAATATTTCTAATGTTTGTATTGTTTTGTATGGAAGGAATAATATAAGATAAATCATTATCTAGTTTATTTATGATTTTTGTGTTTTTTGTATCTTTATTTGTAATACCATAAGCTTCATTTACTAAAGAATCGATATTGAGTAGAAGCTCAGAATCTCTACATAACAAATATTCTTGAACATTGTTACTTATTTCTTGTAATTTAGAACTGAATAAAGGAATAGGTAATTCATCTAACTCATAATTATTTATATGATTATTTGAACTGATTAATTTAAAATACCAATTTAGGAGATTAGAATTTAATATTCCAAGTAATGCATAAATATCTAGATTATATTTGTTTTCACTTATAGATATAAAATTGCAAGAATTACCTAAAATGTGATTTGCTGAACAAAAGGCAAATTTAAGTCGTTTTTCACAATTTATATTTGAAATTTGTTGGCAAATAATCCTATCCTTTTCAATAAATTGCTTTTTGTTTGTGGCATCTATAAATTCAGGTTTTACATATTCAGATATAGTTTCTTTCTTTATATCATATAATGTAACGTTTCTTCCTCTCAATAGTGTATATGGAGTTTCTGTATCTGATATATATTTTTTGTTAGCAGTTAAGTCTAGTTCTCCTCTTTTATTGATGATAAAATCAATGTCTTTAATTTTAGGAAATGTACCCAGTACATTTAAAACCTGAAGTTCGCTATCTGAAAAGGCATAAATAGTGTTATTAGCAGATAGAGTTGAAATTCTGGAATAATTTATCTGTTTCTTTTCGTGTGTTTCAAAGTTTTCAATATCAATCATTGAAGTTGGAAGATTTTTATTGACTAAAATAGCTATCATAGCTTGTTGGGCATCAATATTTTTATTGCTCTCATTAACTTCTAATATTGAAATAAGTTTATGTCTATTCAAGATAAAAGATCGTAACTTATTGCAAGTTTTATCAGTCAATATTGTATTTGGTATAAGCAATGCTATAATAGCATTTTCCTTGCTATAGTTGCATATTATATCCTCAACAAATATTTTATATAAATTTAAAACCCCTTCATTAGCATAATGAAAATATTTTTTTACATAATCAGATATAGCTTTATATGTATATTTATCTTTTATAAATTCATCCTTATTATGATAAGTATTTTCATTTGCTTTTAGATTTTTATAAGGAGGATTTGTTATAATAATGTCGAATTTCTCATTAAGATAACCAAAGGACTGCTCAAAAGGAGTATATATACAATCTGCATCAGATATGTTAAATGATAATTTGTTTTGAATGTGTTTGTTCCAGTATACATCAGATAATTCTATATTAAAAAATATCTTAGTAAACTTACTAAGTATTAGCTTATAAAGTAATAAAGCATCATTATCTATATCACACACATAAATATTATCGAGTAATTCTTTGATTTGAAGGTTATCTAAGTTTAACCTTTTGATATTTTTCAGATAAGCAAAAACAAAATTACCAATACCAACACAAGGCTCTAAAAGTTTTAAAGATTGAATATTCTTATTTGAATGTATTATATGTTCTATAAGGCTATTACAAATATACTCAGCCAAATCCAAACCCGTATAGAAAATACCAGAGTTTTTTCTATACAGATTGTTCAATCCTTGCTGATAGTCAATGCTGATTTTTGCGATTATTTCCCAAAGTTGCTGTTGGTCTTTAGCCGCATTTATTAGTAATTCGTATTGATTTAAATTTTGCATTTTGTTCTCCATTGTTTGTACAATAATACGAAAATATCAAAGAGACATAAAAAATGAGACGTTTTACACAAGATAGTTTTAGTATATAACTTAGCAATCCCGTTCAAATCGTAACAAAATGTCGTTGGCAAGTAGCATTTTAGGGGCTCCCGAATTAGAAAATACACCGCATAATATAAATAGTTAAGGAGCAAAACAACTATTTATGAAAGGAAAAGTTATGTGGTATGTAAAATTAAATAACACCATTCTCCCAACTCCGTATCAGTTTTTTAGTGACTGTCTGGCTGAGTGCCAAAGATTGCACCAAACGATGATTGCGGTTTGTACTGAACCGGTTTTGATTAAGTAAGGAGATAGTGTTATGTTGAAGAATTTTGAAAATTGGCTTTTGCAAAACAATTATAAACCAACCACCGCAGCAGATTATATGGGCAGAATTGAAAGACTTTGCAGAAACGAACAGTTTACGCTTGCTTATCTCGTTGAAAATCTTTCCTCTATTTTGCCGCAATATGAAACTACCGGTGAAAAATCCTGTTATGGCAAACGTTCGCATACTTCAGTTCGTCAAGCTTTAAGACGTTTCCAAATGTTTCTTGCTTCTGAAAAACTGGCTTAGAGGTATGTCATGACAGATATTAAAACCTTAAATGACAATCTTAGAAAGACGTTTATCGGTGGAAGAGTTATCTTAACCCAAGGTATCAATGTCAAAATGCCAAGAGATATTGCGAGAATTTTAGCAAAAGTCAGGAATTTTAACAATTTTACCAAAGCTAACGATCCGTACAACGAACATGATTTTGGCAGTTTTGACTATAATGGCGAAAAGATATATTGGAAAATCGATTATTATGACAAGAGTTATTGCTATTTATCAGAGAATCCTGCAAATCCAGATATAACAAACAGAGTCTTAACCATTATGTTGGCAAGCGAATATTAATAACAAAAGTCCAAAATTTAGCCCGGTTTGATTGGTTTCAGGTCGGGCTTATCTTTTACTTCTTTTCTCAAATCCGCTTGTTTACGGGTTGTTTATGACTCAATGGGATAGGTTTTAGACTTAAAAATGCAAACCATGCTGTCAAACATTCCGCATTTGTTACAAACAAGCTCGCCAAAAGAATTAATTCCTTCAAATTTTATTCTGCCTTTCAAAAATCGTATTTCGCAGTTGGGATAAATAATCTCATGAAAAATCTTAGTAGATGTCGAAACCGGAAGTAACATCACAACAATTTTATTTTTCTGATATTCATGATAGGCTTTTCTGATAAAATCTTCTTTTAGTTTGCGACTGTATGGAGGATTAACAAAATTAATTTTTCCCCAATCAATCTCTAATCCATTCCATAAAGTTATGTCGTGCTTAAAAGGACAAGGATCAAAGTCAAAATGAAACTCTTTATCCAAGCTATTGTATAAATCTTGAGGAGTTTTCCAATCGTCATTTATTTTTAGGTTACGCTTTTTCATAAATTCTAGAACGTAACCGGATAAGAAAAAATATACCGGATAATACCATTTTACTGCTGTCATCCATAAGGATTCATTTTTTGATCGCAGGTCTCAGCCGTCTCATTCGGTATAGGTTTGCTTAGATTTTTGTAAATCGGCTTGTTACGGGCTGTTTTAGGATCCTTTATGTGAGTGTTTTTATTTAGCTTGGCAGATTTGAAGCATTTGCAGATTGAGTGATCCTCTCCGGTTTTTCGTATTTTATCTTGAAACCTCTCTCTTTTAACAACTTGATATTGTCTTTATATTCTTTGTAAAGCTGCTCGTAGTCATTACGTATTTTTTCTAAAAGAGGTTGGGATATATAAAGTCCATTATTACAACATACGCCTTTATTAAGATACCATAACCAACCTTTAGCACCATATTTACTATATTTGTCTTTGGTTTGAAGCATATTACGATATTCCGGCTTGTTATACTCTTTCTTTCCATTGCAAACAGATGTCTTTAAGGCTAATCTTATTTTACAGTCAATGCTTTCATCAAATACTTCTCTAATGCCGTGTATATGTGTCTCTTTATCGTCTGTATCTTTTCTTTTATCCTTAGTCTTATTCTCCAAGATAAATGACATCATCGGTTTGTTTGATAATTGTAATGCATAATCTAGGTTACCATATATCTTTTTGATAATAACAGCTTTTAGTTCTTTGTATGTTAATTTTTTATGTTTATCTCGGAATAGCTTACTTAAGTCTAACGTAAACGGTTTAATATTCTCAAAAGGTTTTGTTTCTGCCATAAAATAAAAAAAGTATGCCAGTTTTTGTACCGGAGTTAACTCTCTCCATAACGGTAACCTATAAACGGAAACTTCTTTTTTATCTTCATTCTCATATATATTACTTATATACGGTATGACATCAAATTTATTTTTGTGCCAATTAACCAAGAAAATAAAGCCTTTGTAAGCACGTTGGCTCTGCTTTTTCTTATTTATTTTCTGTTTTTTTCGCATGAACAATTCCTTTCCTTTTTTGATTTAGAATTGTCACTTCATGCGGATTTGATAAAAAATTTTTCCAAAACGATTTTTTTTGCGTACTTTTGATATTTTGCAACGTATATATAAGGAAAGCAGACAAGCGGTTGTATAAAAAGTTTTTGTCGTTCACGTCACAAACTTTAAAAGTAAAAAGGAGGCAGCCGAAACTACCTCCTATAATCCTTAATCTGCATTATCATCAGGTTTATTATTGTCATTTGCCGGCAGAGGCAAAGTGCTGTATAAAGCATTTACATGTAGAGGACAGAAGTGTTGCCCGATTGCTTTGCGGAGATTGTTTTCTTCTGTTTCATTCAACATACCGTTTTCTTCTCTTTTAAGATTTAGTTTGTCGAAGAATTCATTTGGGCAATCCATAATTTTAAGCAATTCTCTCAGTGAAAAAACGCGGCAGTCTGTGTATTCTTGTGTTTCAGGATTATATCTTCCCGGATGAAGCGAATACACATCACTGATACTACCATTTCCGGTTGTAATCGTTGGACATTGATCTTGCCATTCGTTACGCGTGAATCCTTTGCCATAGTTACCGTTGCTATATTCGCCGCTATCAGTTAAAGGTTGGTATTCTGCTTCATTATCCCAAGCACTACAGCCAGTTGGAGTATGTGCCAAGATTTTAATAATATTTTCAGACAGTTCTCTGGCATAATGCCATGGGTCATTTGGATCGATTTCTCCGTTACCTAAGCTCATTAAATCACCAATAACTTCCCATAACATTTTTCTGACCGAGTGTTTTTTAGGAAATTTCCACGGTTCGGTACTTATATCTTTGCGACAACCAAGGATTATTAAGCGAGATCTGTCTTCAACACACCCATAATCAGCTGCCGTATAGATGCCAAAATTAAGATGATATTCTTCGCCTAAAACATCGCGCAAATATTGTCCGATACAACGAATTTTACCGTCTTTATTTTTCAAGATGTCATGAGCAATCTTAGGTCTGGCATCAACAAATCCCGGAACATTCTCAAACACAAAGTACTTGGGCTTTGCTTTAAGAATGAAGTCAGCAGCATAATAAAATTGCTTAGCCTCGGGTACATCACCTTTATTGGGTGAATTATTTAAATTAGAAAAGGGCTCGCAACAACAGCTAGCCATGATAATATCACAGCCTTGCTTTTTATGCCATTCCAATGCCTCATTAAAACATTTATCGGAAGTAAAATCACCTTGCACCATGTGACAGTCGGGATATAAAAGCTCGTGCCAATGAGCTCGTGTTTTATCCCATTCCGCGGCCACCCGACAATGCAAGTTTAATTCGTGAATTCTGGCTAGTCCAATGGAAATGTTTGAAAACAGAGTTGTTATATACATCGGTTTTTCCAACTCTAAAGTTTTAGCTTCCGTCTCTTCGATATAGTCCAGTACAAACTTTGTATGTTTAAGTCCCTTATTATGTTTATTTTGATTTGCTTTAATTGAAGCCGACTTTGACAAAGCCAAAGCTCTGGTTGGTATATCCTTTTGCTTAAAAGCAAGTCCAATCGCTGCTTTTACACCGTCCCAAGTTAAGTGTTGAAAATCCCGAGCCAAACGGGGAGAAAGTCCGTACTCTTCCTTAATAATTTGACTTTTAGTACGCGTTTCACCAGAAGCACGACTTTCTGAATTTTCGTTTGTCCCATTCTGCCTAGGAATTTCGCGTAATTTTTCACCAATCAAGCACTCAAGGATTAATACATACGCAGCTCTAGCTTGCAAAACAGCTTTTTTCTGGTTGTATAGCTCTATCGAGAAAGGAATACTTTTTAATCTACTTTCTTCAGCATTAACCCATTCATGAAGTTCATTGATTTTATCAGTCAATTCTTTGCCATCTAAGTTGTCAACAGGGAATAAGTTGTCATTTTTAGCCGCGTTGATTATTTCCGCTAGCATCTCTGGCGAAAGTTGTTTACTCTTGACAATATCTTCAACAGTCAAAGGCTGTGATATATCACGGGCATTTTCATTAACTGTATTTTCTTCAACTGCTTTTGTTGCAGCACCTCCTTTCGGAGAGGGGGGATTTTCCCCCTCTTGGTTATCGTTAACATTTGAAGCAACAATTTTTTGCTCTTCGGTTTCATTCATGACAGCAGAAGCCTTAACCTCGTCCATCATATCATAGTTTTCAGGCATTTCGGCCAGATTTTCTTTTGCCATCATTTAATTTTTCCATTTAATATCATTAAAGCAGTAACAATCAGAATCGATATCGAATTCGTCATCATCATCATCTTCTTCTTCCCAACAGGTATCTGCATCGAAAAATTCCTCCTCATCGTCTTCATCCCAGTCATCTTCTTGTATTGGGACAGTTATCTTAAGAGGTGCTTCTCTTTTACAGATTCGATAATGTTTAGGTGAATCAATACAAATTTTGATGGAATCGAAATAAATATCAGCCAATTCCAACGCGTTACAAAAATTGTCAGCATTATTAAGAATAACGGCCAATTCTTCGTTTTCTGGATCATAGTCCAGATTTATGTTGTAATTAATTTCAGACATTTTATGCCTCTCTTGTAGTTAATAAAATTTATGCGTCACAACGACCACGAAAATACATATAAGAGAGGTTTGAATAAAAGTCAATAGAAAAAATTCATCTTATAGACCATTTTTTGTGAAATTTTGCCATCATATTGTTTTTAATGATTTTATTTTTTGTAAAATTTTAAATCATGGCCTAGAATTTTAATTTTACGAGCAGAATAATTCGTATAGCTAAGTTGTTTATTTTTGATTAATCGCTTTATGGTGGTTTGAGAGCAGTTAAGAAATTCTGCAGCTTCAGCGATTGTATACCACTTTTCATGTAAAAAATCAGGGTTTGCTACCAACGTTATTCCTGACGGATGATAATGCTCCTTCAAATAAGCGTTTACGGAATCGACATCCAATGTAAAAAAACCTTTTCTTAATAAACGTTCAATCGTACTTCGAGAGCACTCTAAGAAATTTGTTAGCTCGTCAATAGTAACAGTTTGAGAGATACCTTGAGATGACATTTCGATTCTAGCGGGAGAAGAAGCAGAAACTGGTTTTAGTTTAAGTTTTATCAATATTTTTAAGAGTTGAGAAACAAAATCCTTTATATCTTGAAGCGGAATATTAAAAATTTTTTTTTCTTCACTCATAAATTGGTAAAATTTTAAGAATGACACTCCTGCTTTTTCGTTAAACGTTTTATTATTAAGAGTTTGCAGCAAAAAGGTTTCGTTGGATTTATATTTAGCAAATTCCGCTAGAATACATGAATGTATTTCGGGTAATTTGTTCAGCTTTATATATTGTTGTAGCTTGTCAAATGTGTAGTTATTATTCCGATATTTAGCCTTTCCGCATAATAAATAGAAAAAGACTAACGTTGTCGCATTTTTAATAAGTAAATTCCAATCATCGGAATTATATAATTTCTTTGATAAAATATCGAGCTGTCTAATATATTCGTAAACAGTGCTGGATTTCCCATTAATAAGTTTGTCAGATATACCTTGTCTGACTAACCAATTTTTAAAATCCTCTCTTAAATTATCCATACAGTACACTCCTTAATTTATTTTATATTATCGAAGTTTAAGAAAAAGTAAAACCAAAAATACATAAGTAGCTCCTGTGACCTAGCTATGTCATAAGTCGCAAAAATATGGCTTACTGAAAAAGGCTAGGTGAATTTTTTTATCTCACGCGTTATAAGGGGCTAGTTAAAAAATAGCCTTTTTTGAAGAGATACTGTTTAAGTAGAAAAAAATTTAAGAGAAAAAGGAAAGCCAAGATGAAACGGTTGTCCTAGCTATATCCTGCTTATTTTAGCAAAAATAAATTGTCGTCAACGTCAAAAACTTTCATTTTAAGCAAGTTTCAAATCCAACTATGGATAAAAAATAATCCCAAAACGACAAACTATATTCGAACTGGTTAAGTTATTGAAAAATAAAGATAGTTGAGAGAGTTGGTTCGTATGGATAGTAAAAAAGGCTAGGTTTGAAAACATATTATACGAACCGTAAAATATCCTTAAAAAACAAGAGGCTAGACCTAAAAATCTAACCTCTACGCGTCTTGGCTGGGGTGGCTGGATTCGAACCAACGAATGACGATACCAAAAACCGTTGCCTTACCACTTGGCGACACCCCAAGAAAATCCTGTTTCATGTACAGATGTGCATTTGAAACGGCTGAAGTATATTTATGCCATATTTTTCATTTTGGCAAGAGTTTTTTTATCACGTTAAAAATGCCGACATCTCGTGTCGGCATATCGCCGAAAAAAGACAGGCCTCCTCTTATCAGGGAGTTAAAACAGCCGCAACCTGACGGTTTGATCATGATCAAAGACGAGCGTCGTTACTCTCCAACATCTTGGCACTCACTCTATTGATAAATCACGGTTTTTTGGCTAGGAATGTAAACAGTCCTCCCCGACCTGGAAACTAAAACAGCCGCAACCTGACGGTTTGATCATGATCAAAGACGAACACCGTTACTCCAACACCTTGGCACTCACCTCTTTGAGGAAGCAAAGTTTTTCGGAAAGAAATGTAAACAGGCCTCTCCAATCGGGGACTACACAACTGCCAACCTGACGGTTTGATTATAATCAAAAGCGAACGTCATTATTCCAACGCCTTGGCATTCACCTCATTGAGGAAGCAATGTTTTTTCGGAAAGGAATGTAATAAAAACTCATTAAAAAATATCCGGCCAACGATATTGTTTCCGGCAAATACGAACCCGGGACGAAACACCCGGACAGATCCTCAAAGCCGCGGCGAACGGAATACAGTATTTCACCTGTTACTGTTGTTCTTTGACAAAAAGAAAAATTATCGCCACGACAAAAAAAAGAAAAAACTAACCATCCGATATGGGTAATTTATTCTTTTTACAATTGGGAAAACAGACAACGGCCAAACGCCTCAATCCTTTTTCAGACGCAGATCATCAGGCGGTTCAAACACCGGCACTCCAAAACGGCAAACATCAAACCCGGCCCGTTTGAACACAGCCGCCGTGATTTTACCAATCCTCTGCCCTGCTCCACCCTGTTTTCGTGTGGACGGAACATACAAAAAGTGGATTTTTACCCGGCAAAAGGTTATATTGTTTCCAAAAGAAAGAACAGAACAATGAACATTCCAAAATTAATATTCAACAAGGAAAACAAAATCATGAGAAAAGCGATTGTCCTGATATTGCTTTTGACCGGCTGTGCCGCTGTCAAAGCTCCGCCGGAATTCGTTTACCGGGAAATACAGACCCGCGATTTTACGTTAGCAACCTGGCAAAAAATTACTGACCCCGACGGCGTTTACAAAATCTACATTGAAGGCGACGGCCATGCTTTCAACGCCCGCGGCCGGGCAACAAACGATCCGACCCCGCGCGGAACGCTGGTACGTGAACTGGCTTTCGGTGATCCTTCGCCCAACGTCGTTTATCTGTCACGCCCCTGTCAATATGTAAAAAGTGAAATCTGCAGCAAACGTCATTGGACAACCGCCCGCTTTGCGCCGGAAATCATCAATGCGGAATATGACGCCGTACGGCAGATTGCCGGCAATTCGCCGATCATTCTGATCGGTTTTTCCGGCGGCGCCCAAGCGGCGGGGCTTATTGCCGCCGCCAAACCGGGCCTCAACGTTGAGGAAATCATAACCGTTGCCGGCAACCTCGACCATCTGGCCTGGACACAGTACCAGAAAGTTCCGCCGTTGAATGAATCGCTTAATTTGGAAAGTTATCGGAAACAATTCGCGGAAATTCCGCAAACTCATTATGTCGGCAGCAACGACAAGGTTATTCCGCCGTTTCTGGTAAAAGAATTTGTCGGCAGCGGCAAAAGGGTAATCGAAGTTCCGAACGCAACGCATAACAGCGGCTGGGAGAGCATTTATCCGCAGATTTGGGAAAAAAGGTAAAGGACACCGGCACACGGACGACAAAAAAGCTTTGACCCGGGGATCAAAGCTTTTTTTTGCACAAAACCTCATTTGACGACGATGAAACTGCAGCCTTCGTCAAAATCCACCGGTTCGATTTTATCCGGCGCCTCAATATCCATGGTCAGCGCTCCATACGGTCCGGGATCGTCCGTTATCAAATACGGCCCCCGGTAAAGCGGCCCTTCGCCGACAGCGGCAAGAGAAACGCAGATACGGTCAACGTTCCGGGCAATTTCCCGCATTTCATCGCCGGTCGGAAGCCTGCCGCCGAAAATCACCGCCAGCTGTTTGCAGATGCCGGGGTAGACACCGTAGCCGTAATAACGCAGAACCGTCAGTTTGTCGTTTATAACAAAACCTTCCACTTCGTTAAAAAACTGCCGGCCGGTCGGATGATGATAAATCTTCTGCGACAACCCGAGCGGTTCGGTCAAAATTCTGACGAACGGCTCAACGGCCCGTTTTCCCTGCGGATAATAACTGTACGGAAGTTTGGCGGCGGAAGAGTCATAAGACAGACAATCCCTGTTCCAGTCAAGCGTTTCTTCGCCCGTATTGCGTTTGGTTCTCTTTCTGTTCGCGAAACCGAACATTTTTTGCAAAAATTTTCCCATAAAAATATGATTTTAAAATAATTGATAATCCGAATTTCCCATATATCATGCGCAGCGGAGAAAAACAAGACAAAAAGCCCCTCACGGCAAGAGGGGCTTTTCGCTGTGTTTTCCGCAAACCTTTATTTGTTTTTGAGACAAAGAACGTAATATGTGCCGTCTTTAACCTCGACCCCGTGGGTATCGTGCCCGAAGCCCGGAAATTTGCGGTCAAAGGCCTGCAACGATTTCAGATAGCCGAGAACGGGACCGTCCGCCGGACCGGCATTTTCGCCCGGCATCAGCAGCGGAATTCCGGGCGGATAAGGAACCACGCCGGTTGCCACCGTACGGTCGGCGATCTGATCGACAGCCATTGATTCGACGTTATTGTGAACAAGATTTTCATATGCTTCCACCGGTGTCATATCCGGTTTGGGCAGAACCGAGAAAGCGGCGGACAGGGCTTTGGTCGTGCCCAGTTCCTTCATGGCGGCAAACATTTTGTCGCACAGTTCTTTCAAGCCCGTTTCTCCGTATTCGTGCGGATTGTCCTTTACCAATTTGGGCAAGACGCGGCGCAGAGGCTCATTGTTGTCATAATCCTGCTTGAATTCGAACAGGGCGTTAAGCAAAGTTCCCCATTTGCCGTTGGTAACGCCGAGAGAAAACAGCACCAGAATGGTAAAGTCGGTGGTTTTCTCGACCACGATACCCTTGTTGTCCAGATAAGCGCTGACGACCGCGGCCGGAATACCGCTTTCGGCCAGGCTGCCGTCCGTAAGAACGCCCGGCGTTACCAGCGACACCTTGATCGGATCAAGCATACAGTAGCCTTCTTCCACCTCGCCGAAACCATGCCAGTCTTCGTTCGGCTTCAGCGTCCAGCAATCGGGATCGGTTGCCAGCTGCTCTTCGTCGGCTTCAAAAAACGGCACTTTCTGTTCGCTTTCGCGATCAACCACAAAATCCGGCTGCCAGATATTGAAAAACCAGTCTTTTTTGCCGGTAAATTCGGCATGAAGACGAGCCACTGTCTTGCGGAAGGAAACCGCTTCGCGGATGGAAACGTCGGTCAGCGCCTTGCCGCCGGGACCGTCCATCATCGCCGCGCTGATGTCGTTGGAAGCAATGATCGGATAGAACGGCGAAGTTGAGGCATGCATCATGAACGCTTCGTTAAAACGCTGGTGATCAATCGGGTTGCGGCCGTCGCGGACATGAATCATTGAAGCCTGAGAAAAAGCTGCCAGCAGCTTATGGGTAGACTGGGTGGCAAACATGGTCGGCCCCTTGCGGTCATCGTCTTTGGGATCGCAGCACATGGCAAAACGCCCCTTGTACATCGGATTGAAACGCGCATAGCCGTACCAGGCTTCGTCAAAATGCAGCCGATCAACGCTTTGTCCCAACAGTTCCTTTACCCGGTTGACGTTATAACACAATCCGTCATAAGTCGAATTGGTAATGATCGCATGCACCGGCGTCGGATCAATTCCTTCTCCGACCAGCGGATTTTCGGCAATTGTCTGACGAACGGCATCAGATGTCAGACGATCCGAAGTGATCGGACCGATGATGCCGTAGCGGTTACGGGTCGGGATCAGATAGGTCGGAATCGCTCCCGACAGGGTAATCGCGTGTTCGACCGATTTGTGGCAGTTGCGGTCGCAGAGCGCAACCTGATTGCGGGTAACGCTGGCCATCAGAATCACCCGGTTGGAAGTCGACGAACCGTTGGTTACGTGGTAGGTGCGGTCGGCACCGAAAACCCGCGCCGTGTATTTTTCGCTTTCGCCGATCGGACCGGAATGGTCAAGCAGCGATCCCAGTTCGCCGACCGAAATCGACAGATCCGAACGAAAAACCGGTTCGCGGAAAAAGTTGAAAAACGCACGGCCGGCAGGCGAATGCATAAAACCGGTGCCGCCGGTATGCCCCGGCGTATGCCAGGAATATTCGTGCACTTTGGAAAAAGCGGCCAGCGCCTTGAACATCGGCGGCAAAATAAACTGACGGTAACGTTCGGTCGCCGCCAGTACGCGGCCGGCAATGAAATCCGGCGTATCTTCCATTACCCAGATGAAGTCGTTGACGCTTTCCAGAATTTCCGACGGCACTTTAGACGCTGCCGTCCGCCCTGCCAGCAGAAAGACCGGCAGCTCCTTATTGTGTTCGCGCAAAGCTTTCAGCAATTCAATGATTTTGGCATAGTCTTTGTCGTCTTTGTTGTTCAGTTTGAGCAGCACGCACTGAACGGTCGGATCCGTAATCAGAACGGCTTTGGCGTCGTCATCGCTTTCCGACACGATTACCCTGACATCTTCCGCGGTCAGATAATCCTTCAGTTCGCGCACGCTGCGGGCGGCCGCGGTGTTGTCGTTCAAACCGTCGTAGACCAGCAGCATCCTGATCCCCAGCGGGTCGCTCTCCAGGCATTTTGCACCTTCTTTCATAAATCAAACTCCTTTCAACTTTAATTTGCCGGATCTGCGGTCACGGAAGTATTGACATACTCGCTGATCCGTTTGGAACTGTAGTCACTGACAGATACCCAGAACATTGCGATCAGCGCCGCGATCGTAATCGTCAGGGTCATATAGCGAACCCAGCGCGGCACGCAGCAGCCGCCGGGTTTGACATGCGTTTCCCTGATTTCGATTTTGCGGTTGACCGAAAGCTCGTAGAATATAATGGTAGAAATGACGAAAATCAGCGCCCAGCGGGTTTGCTCGCTGTTGGAACCGATCATCGCCGACAGGCTGTAAACGGCGGCAATCAGACCGACAATGGTATAAAACAATCCTTCCCTGTCGCTCATTTTTTCACGGCCGAGGATTTTGATCGCCACCGAAGAATAAATATAAGGCAGCAGGGTCATGATAACCGCGATCGAGGCGATTTTGCCGAACTGTTCGGAAGCGGTCGGCGACATCGTGGCCAAAACCTGCAGGGTCATGATGCCGGCAACGATCGCCAAACCGGCGGAAGGAACGCCGCGGCGGTTGACGCGAGCAAAAATGCCGGCAAACAAACCGTCTTTGGCCGCCGCCTGAGCCGTTTGTCCGACCAGAAGCGTCCAACCGGCCAGAGAACCCAGACAGCCCACCGCCGCGCAGAGGGCAACGATTTTGCCGGCGGTCGACCCGAGGACAATGCTTACCGCCTGCGAGAACGGCGCCGAAGAGGAAACCAGTTCCTTGTTGGGAATGATGCCCATGATCGCCGAAGAACTCAGCACGTAGCAGACGGCCGCCAGCAGCACCCCGACGACGGTTGCGATCGGCACGTTTTTGGCCGGATTTTTAACCACCGCGGTGGAAACCGAAGCGCTTTCGACGCCGATAAAAGCCCACAAGGTAAAGTTCAGGGTCATGCCGACGGCGGTCAGGCTGCTTTCGCCGGAAACGTTCCAGCCTTCCATATAAGTTTCGGGATTAAACCAGAACCAGCCGAGCAGTGCGACGCCGACGATCGGAAACAGGGCCACGGTGGTGGTGATGCCCTGCATGCGGCCGACCACCCTCGGTCCGAGAATGTTGGCGTAGGTAAAAAACCAGATGACGGCAATCTGCGCCAGCGCCATTACCAGCGGATCCCGAAGCGCCGGGAAAAACGGCGTCAGATAACCGAGCCCGGCCACCGCCAGACCGACATTGCCGATAACGTTGGCCAGCCAGTAGACCAGGTTGGTCTGATAGCCCATATAATCGCCGAAGGCCTTGCGCGCATAGGCATACGGCCCGCCGGCCGCGGTCGTCACTTCCGTCAGCTTGGCAAACACCAGCCCGAGCGCTATGGCGCCGACAACCGTAATCAGCCAGCCGATGATGGCGATGCTGCCGATGCCGGCGAGGTTGGCGGGCAGCATGAACACGCCCGAACCCATCATGTTTCCGGCCACCATCAGGATCGCCGGAAGCAGTCCTATCTTATTGCTTTCACTAACCATCTGTTCTCCCCGTTTGACATAATTGCAATTGTTTACGGCTATTTACATAATGCCTCGTCAAACGGGTTACAATTGCCGGGAGAGAAATTTATCGGCAGAAAATGCGGTCCGGCTACGGACGTCCGCTCTCAAAGACCGGGAAAATGATCCACTTCTTCAATGGTAAAGTCTTCGCCGATAATGACAAATTCAACCGTAAAATCTTCGCCGACGTCAACCAGGCGCCACTCCCCGCAATCGGTGCCGAAAGGAGAATATTTCACTTTCAGGTCGCCGAAATGTTCAACCTTGCGCACTTTGAAATCCCCGAAGTGCTCGACAATCCGCACGTTGCCGTAAAGCGGCACCCCGCCGAAGGTGCAGTCTTCCGCGATTTCTTCCGCCGCTGCCGGGAACGCCGCCAGCAGCAACGCCGGCAACAGGATTTTTTTCATCATATCTTCTCCTTTTACGTCTGCTTTTGCAAAAACCTATTTTAATATGCGGAAAACAAAATGCCACATATTTTTTCCGGCCGGCGTTTTTTTAGAACTTTCGGCCTGTTTTCATCCGGCCGGCCGCTTCCCATATTTTGTAAAATTAATATGAGGAACGATTGATGAAAAAACTGACATTATCCTTAACCGCCCTGCTGTTGGCGCTGTGGCCGGCCTTCGCCGGCGCCGAAACGCCCGCTTTTGTCCCGCTCAACCCGGCAGCAGTCAACAAAAAACTTGACGCCGCCGCAACCAAACTCAATTCCGGCAAAGCCGGCAAGGAAGAAATCGCCGCCATTTTGCAGGAAGTTGCCGGCATTGAGGACGACCGGCAGCAAACGCGTCAACAATATGCCGAAGAGCTGGCCTCGGTGCAGAAAAAACTGAATGCGCTCGGTCCGGCACCGGAAAAAGACGAAAGCGAGCCGGCGGCCATTGCCAAACAGCGTAAAGAATTTGCCGGCAAAGCCGACGGTTACAAGGCACAGATCGCGCAGATGGACCTGCTTGCCGCGCGGATCGACGAAATCAACGGCCTGATTTTAAAAATCCGCAACCGGCGCCTGCTTGACAATATTCTGGTCAAACAAAGCTCAATTTTTCATCCCGAAGAATTCTGGCAGTCGCTGACCACCTTCGCCGGCTTCGTCTTTGAACTGGTCAAATCGCCTTTCAGCTGGTACCGCGGTCTGCCGCCGGAAAAGGAGGCAGCCGTCAACAACAATATCCTGACGGTGATCGGCGTCATGGCCGGCGCCCTTGTCGCCGCCTTTTTCCTCAGCCGTTACATCAGAAGCCGCCTCGGCTACCGCGCGGCGGTCGAACATCCCGACTATTCGCAAAAAGTGCGCGCCGGCATTGCCATGTTCATCGTCCGCGGCGTCATTCCCGCCGCCGTCATCGGCGCCTTTTTGTTCTGGCTTAAGGGCAACGGAGTAGTCAACACCGGTTCTTTCGGCCTGCTGCTGCACACCGCTGCCGTTTACCTGCTGTACTACTACCTGACAAAAGCGGCGGTGCGCACCGTATTCACGCCGGACAACGGCAAATGGCGGATCATCGAAGTGGCCGACGGCTGCGCCAAATGCATCAGTTCGGCTCTCGTCTTTTCGGCGGCGGCCGTTTGCACCGTTTCCTTTCTGCAAAGCCTCGCCGGCCGGATGGACTATGACAGTTCAATCGTCTATTCACTGAAAATTTTCGCCAACGCGGTCAAGGCCTTCTGCGTGGTGCTGGTTGCCCGCAAGGCGCTTTACAACAACAATCCGCCGGTGCCGGGGGAAATTGACGACGACACGCCGCTCGACGGCCTCAGCACCGCCTCCAAAATCAGCCTGTTTATCACATTTCTGATGACGGCGGCCTTTGCCGTTTCCCTGTTCGGATATATCCGCCTGTCGGAGTACGTTATCAACCGTTTTATCATTTCCGTCGTCGCCATCGGCGTTTTCTATATTATCGACAAACTGATCCGCGGCCTTTTTCACCGGATACTGCAATTCCGTTTCTGGCTTGCCACCTTCCGCCTCGGACACAAGACCCTGCGCAAGGCGGAATTCTGGTTCGGACTGCTGCTTTCGCCGGTGATGTGGGCGTTTGCCGTTCTCGTCCTGCTGGCCGTCTGGGGCGTTTCCGTCGATCTGCTGCTGGCACGGATAAAAGGCTTTCTCACCGGGTTTAACATCGGCGGCATTCACATTTCCATCACTTCTATCATTCTCGGGATCGTCTGCTTTTTTGTGCTGCTTTCCCTGTTCGGGCTGTTAAAAAACAGCTTTGTCCGCGGCAATTTAAGCAAAATAGACATGGACAACGGGGTACGCAATTCGCTCGTTTCCTCAATTAATTTTCTCGGGTTCATCGTTTCCGCCCTGATTGCCGTCGCGGTAATGGGCGGCAGCCTGAGCAGCATCACCATCATCGCCGGCGCGCTTTCGTTCGGGGTCGGCTTAGGTCTGCAGAACATGGTCGGCAACCTGGCCGCCGGCATGACCATTCTGTGGGAACGGCCGATCAAAATCGGCGACTGGGTGGTCATCGGCGGACAGGAAGGGCTGGTACGCAAAATCAACATGCGCTCGACCGAAATCGAAACCTGGGACAAATCGACCGTCATCGTGCCGAATTCCGCGATTTTGTCGCAAAGCCTGACCAATTACACCTACTCCGGACTGACCGGACGGGTGGTCATCAAAGTCGGCGTCGGCTATGACAGCGACATTGAACTGACCAAACGGACGCTTTTGGAAATTGCCGCTTCCAACCCTGACGTTCTGACCAGCCCCGAACCTTCGGTCGCTTTCAACAACCTCGGCGACAGCAGCCTCGAATTTCAGCTCAACTGCTTTACCGCCAACGTTTTCAAGCGCTCCGGCATCGCCAACGACTTAAGGGAAAAAATCATCAACCGTTTTCGGGAACTGAAAATCGACATTCCCTACCCCCAGCGCACCGTTTATCTGGAACGGCCGGCAGCCGGAACGAACGCCCCGAAAGACGCTTCTCCTTTTGCCGAACGCTCCTGAAAACAGTTTGTCCCGGGTATCCTTAAACAAACGCATGCTCTTGACTTTTTGTTAAAAATGCTTTGTATTAGGGGTAATTTCGGCAATTTTGGAAGGTGAAAATGAAAAATACCGTTAAAATAACATTCTGGATTATGCTGACCGCCGCCGTTGTTCTCGGCATCAACGCCGGGTGGGACAAATATCAGGAATTCCGGCAGGCCGAACTGGCCAGGGTGATGACCGTCAAAGACAAGAAGTTCGACCCCGGCCAATTGACGGAAATGGCGGCCGCGCTGGCGGCCAAACCTTACGTTCCGCCGGCGGACAATCTTCCGGACGAGCTTAAGAAACTTAACTACGACCAATACCGGGACATTCGTTTCAGCCGCGAAAACGGCCCCTGGTACGGCAAAAAACTGCCGTTTGAAATTCAGTTTTTCCACCTCGGCTCATTGTTTCTCACCTCGGTTCCGATCAACGAAATCGTCAACGGCCGCATTCATCCGCTCAAATATTCCCCCGCTTATTTCGACTACGGCAAAAACCGCCTGAACACCGACGAGCTGTCGGAACTGGGCTATGCCGGCTTCCGCCTGCACAACCCGCTGAACACGCGCAAATATTACGACGAACTGGTTTCCTTCCTCGGCGCCAGCTACTTCCGCGCACTCGGCAAACATCAGAAATACGGCCTTTCCGCCCGCGGGCTGGCGATCGACACCGCCGTCCAGACCGGGGAAGAATTTCCGATCTTCCGCGAATTCTGGCTGGTCCGGCCGAAAAGAAACGACAAGTCGGTTACCGTCTACGCCCTGCTGGACAGCCCGAGCGCGGCCGGCATCTATACCTTTGTCATCACTCCGGGCGAAAACACGGTGATGGACGTCGACGCCAAAATTTTCCCCCGCAAGGAAATCAACAAACTGGGCATTGCGCCGCTGACCTCCATGTACCTGTTCGGAGAAAACACCAAAAACAAATTTGACGACCACCGGCCGGAAGTGCATGACAGCGACGGTCTGCTGGTCTTAAACGGCAACGGCGAATGGCTGTGGCGCCCGCTTGACAACTCCAAGTATCTGCGCATCAGCGCTTTCGTCGATGAAAATCCGAAAGGCTTCGGACTGCTGCAAAGAGACCGCGATCCGGCTCATTATCTGGATTTTGAAGCCAATTACGAACAACGGCCGAGCGCTTGGGTGGAACCGGTCGGCGACTGGGGCAAAGGCTGGATCGAACTGGTGGAAATTCCTTCCCAACAGGAAATTCACGACAACGTCGTCGCCTACTGGGTACCCAAGGAAAAAGCCGTGCCGCAGAAAGAGCTGCATTATCGGTACCGGTTGTACTGGTTTACCAAACTGCCGGTCAAAAAAGTTCCCGGCGACATTACCGCCACCTATACCGGAATCGGCGGCGTATCCGGCATGCTGGAAGACCACAAACGCAAATTCGTGATTGATTTCGACATTCTCAACATGCAAAAAGAAGTGGAAAAAGGCATTGCCACGCTGGAAGTTTCCGCCAGCGAAGGGGAAATTACCGGCAAGCACCTGATGTACAACCCGGTAACCAAAGGCCTGACCGCATACATCGACTTCAAACCGAACGGCAAGACCTCGGAACTGCGGGCTTCGGTAGTCAAAAAAGGCAAAAACATTTCCGAAATCTGGAGTTACCAATGGTTGCCATAAAAATACAGAGCAAAGAAGACATTATCGGCGCATACCTTTGCAGCCTGGGGTTTGCCGGGCGGGAACTGCCGTCAATCGTCAAGACCGTGGCCGGACAACTTGACTTTCAATCGGCCGACGGCGACGAGCTGGTCGGCAAAATCGACGGCATTCTGCTTGAAATGGCGCGCAAAACCTTTCCCGAAAGCGGACTTGCCGACGAACAGCTGCTGGCGCAGTTCAAACTTTGCTTTCTGCTCTGCGGCGGCGCCGAACAATGTACCGTCCAGGGCATCAGGCAGCTGAATTTGCCCGCCGGTCTGACCAAAGCCATGCGCGAACGCTTCATCGTCAATGCGCCGGCTTGTCATTACACGGAAATGAAACCGCAGAAAATAGAGAGCTTCCGCTCCCGCAAAAGGAAGAAAAAATGACTTCTCAGCTTGTTCCCATCAGCCCGCGGCAAATCCGCCGGCGGCGTCTTAAAGTTTTCGGCCTGATGTTTGTCAGCACCCTGTTCGCCACTTTGAAATGGATTACGGTCATCCCGAGCGACAGTTCGCTCTTTACCCGTTTTCTGATGATCGGCCTGTTTATCCTCACCTTTGCCTGGATCGCCCTTTTCTTCTGGTCCAGCATTTTCGGCTTTTTCGAACTGCTTCGCAAAAAGAAGGTACCGGGCATTGCCTGGCCGGAGGAAAAAACGCCGCTGTCAACCCGCACTGCCATTCTGATGCCGGTCTACAACGAATCGCCGGTCAGCGTTTTTGCCAATCTGCTGGCGATGGCACGGGATCTGGAAAAAACCGGACAGGCCGCCGCCTATGACATTTTTGTCTTAAGCGACACCACCAACCCCAAAGTATGGGTGGAAGAAGAAAGCGTCTGGCTCGAAGCCAAAAAACTGATGCCTGCCTCAATCGGCCTTTATTACCGCCGGCGGCCGGTCAACACCGCCCGCAAAAGCGGCAACATCGAAGATTTCTGCAACAAATGGGGCGCGCTTTACGATTTTATGATCGTGCTCGATGCCGACAGCCTGCTGGCGGGAACGACCATGGTCAGAATGTCGCAGCTGATGGAAGCCAACCCCGGCGCCGGCATCATCCAGGCGCCGCCGATGTGCATCAACCGTCATTCCCTTTTCGCGCGCATTCAACAGTTTGCCGGCAAGGTATACGGCCCGATCGTTTCCGCCGGGCTGGCCTATTGGCAGGTGGGCGACAGCAACTACTGGGGACATAACGCCGTTATCCGCGTGAAAGCCTTTATGGAATGCTGCAAACTGCCGGTTTTAAAAGGGCGCGCACCGTTCGGCGGGCATATTCTCAGCCACGACTTCGTCGAAGCGGCGCTCATCCGCCGCGGCGGATGGTCGGCCTGGCTGCTGCCGGAATTAAAAGGAAGCTTCGAAGAATGTCCGCCGTCGATGATCGACTTCGCCGTGCGTGACCGCCGCTGGTGCCAGGGCAACATGCAGCATATGAAAGTGCTCGTTTCCAAAGGCCTGCACCCGGTCAGCCGCGTGCATTTCATCATCGGCATCATGTCCTATCTGTCTTCCCCGCTGTGGCTTTCCTTCCTGCTGGTGGGACTGGCAACAGCGCTCGGACGCAACATTTTTCAGCCGGAATATTTCCCGACTTATTACACGCTGTTCCCGACCTGGCCGATTTTTGACAAATTCGGTACCATCAGTCTGTTCGTCCTTTCCATGTTCATGCTTGTTTTTCCCAAATTCCTGGGGTTAATCGTCTATCTGACGCAAAACAAATTCAAGGATATCGGCGGCTTTTTCGGGGCGGTCAAGAGCGTGCTGGCGGAAATTGTCTTCAGCGCGCTGTCGGCACCGATCATGATGATGTTCCAAAGCAAATTCGTATTTGACATTTTCGCCGGCATCGACGCCGGCTGGAACACCCAGAACCGGGACGAAACCGGCACTTCTTTCCGGGAAGCCTGGGCACGCCACCGCTGGCACACGATCCTCGGCGCCGCTACCACCGTCATTGTCTGGAAATATGCCCACAGCCTGTTCTGGTGGATGCTGCCGATCACCGTCGGACTGATGCTTTCAATCCCGATCTCGATGATTTCTTCCCGCGAAAAAACCGGCATAGCGGCCAGAAAGCACAAATATTTCATTATTCCGGAAGAAATCCGGGTGCCGGAAATCTTAACCGAAGCGCTCGATTTTAAAAAACAGCTGTCACACCGGAACGGACAAAAGTTCGGAGTAGAAAACATAGTCGACGACAGCGTACTCAACGCTTTGCACATTTTGATGCTGCCGGTTAACGGCCCGGCACCGGAATTTGGCACCAAGGCGTTGGAAATGGCCAAGATCAAACTGGAAAACTACATCAATCACGGGCTGGAAATGGACCTGAGCCGGGAAGAGGAAATCGCCCTGCTCTACAGTCCCGACGTTTTGAAAAAAGCCAACCTGATGAAACAACTGGAAAACTGCAATGAACTTTAAAACGAAAACGGCCGCGGCAGGAATTTTGGCCGTGCTGACGGTTGCCGCCGCGGCGTTCGTCATTCTGCCCCGTCATAAAAAACTGCCGGCACCGGCAGCCGTTCAGGCGGATAAGATACTGGTCAAAAAAGCCGAAAGGAAACTGTATTTGCAAAAAGACGGGCAGAACCTGAAAGAATACCGCATCGCCCTCGGCTTTGCGCCGGTCGGCGACAAACTGCGGGAGGACGACGGCAAAACGCCGGAAGGCATATACCGCATTTCCGGCCGCAATCCGAACAGCCGCTTTTACCTGTCGCTCCGGGTTTCCTACCCCAGTGCGGAAGACCGGCGGGAGGCGGCGGAAAAAGGCTTTTCCCCGGGCGGCGACATTATGATTCACGGACTGCCGAACAAAGCCCCGTTTTTGGGCAGCGCCCATCTTCTGCGCGACTGGACTGCCGGCTGCATCGCCGTTACCAACGAAGAAATCGAAGAGATCTGGTCAATGGTTGCCGACGGCACGACAATCGAGATTCTGCCTTAAATGGCTGATTTCATCATTTTTTTGAGCTAAAAGCTATTGACAAGCGCAGCGCCAGCCTGTAGCATGCTTTGATGTTGAAATAAAATGAGGTTCCAAAATTAATCAATCATGAGTCCCGTATACGTATACGTTTTTAATCTGGCCCTGGTTTTGCTGCTGGTGTTTGCCAATGCTTTTTTCGTTGTTTCAGAATTCGCCATCGTCAAAATCCGCCGCACAAAACTGGAAGAACTGGCCCACTTCGGCAACAAACGGGCAAAAATCGCACTTAAAATCACCGAAAATCTCAATACCTATTTAAGCGCCATTCAGCTTGGCATCACGCTGGCCTCGCTCGGCCTCGGCTGGATCGGAGAACCGGCGGTTTCCCATTTGCTGGAAGACCTGTTCGGGCACTATTTTGCCGACAACAAGGTGCTGCTGCATTCGGTCAGCTTCGGCGTCGCTTTCGGTTTCATTACCCTTTTGCACGTCGTGCTCGGCGAACTGGTGCCGAAGTCGCTGGCCATTCAGAACACAGAAACCTATGCGCTTATCATTGCTAAACCGCTTTATGTCTTCAAACATATTTTTTCGCCGTTCATCTGGGTTTTTGACAAAGTAACGGCCGGCATTTTGCACCTGATGGGTGTTCAACAATCAAACGAAAACGATGACGCTCATTCGGAAGAGGAAATCAAACTGATCATCGATGCCTCCAAAAAAGGCGGCGTTATTGACGATACCGAAGGCGAAATTATTCAAAACGCAATTGATTTTTCGGAAATCTACGCACATGAAATCATGATTCCCCGGCAGGACATGAAGTGCCTTTATCAGAACTATACCTTTACGGAAGCGATGGATTTTATCAAAAAGCACAATCATACCCGTTTTCCGCTCTGCAACAAAGACAAAGACCACATCATCGGCATGCTGCATATCCGCGATCTGCTGGAATATGAAGGTGACGAAAACGACAAGGATATTCTGACCAAACTCGCGCGCAAGATATTATTCGTGCCCGAAAACAAGTCGATCTCCGAAATTTTGCATCAGATGATGCTGCGCCACGTTCATCTGGCCATCGTAGTCGACGAATACGGCGGCACTGCCGGACTGCTTTCAATGGAAGACATTCTGGAAGAACTGGTCGGCGATATTATGGACGAGCACGACGACATTACCGACGAGCCGATCAAAAAAATTGATGACAAAGTCTGCGAATTTGACGGCGTAGTTCTGGTCGAAGACGCTTTCGACAGCATGGGGCTGCCGGAATGCGAACATGAGGAAAGCACCATGGGCGGATATGTTTTCGGCCTGCTCGGCCGGCTGCCGAAAGTGGGCGACAAAGTGGAAGACGTCTATTGTGAATATGAAGTGATCGGGATCGACAATATGCGCATTACCCGAATCAAAGCCAGAATCAAACCGGCGCCGGAGCAAAATGATGAAATTTAAGACTTTGTTCATCGCCTTTGTATTGTGTGCGGCGGCTTCGGCAGCACAGGCAGGCTGTATGGATCTGCCGCAGCAAAACGCGCGCCGGGCATTGCAGATTCTGAAAAACCAGATCATGGTCGCCGAATACTGCGAAAAATGCCTGAGTCCGCTCCACCGGCTGATCGGCGTGCGCTCAACCGGCATCGTCTGCAACGAAGAGGATTTCTGCCGGATCCTTATCAACGGTGAGGAAGTCGACGTATCGCACCTGTTTGCCGAAAACGCCGACGGCCGCGAGGAAAACATCGGTTATGCCGTCGGCTGCCCGGACGCATTACTTTACAACCCGCGCTATCTGAACTTTGAAAGATAAAAGCCGTTGCCATTTGCCGGAAATGATTATATAAAAAGAACAGATACAATCATTAACGAAAGCAAAGCCATGGAAAAAATCATCAATTACATTGCCCGCGGACAGGGACTCGGCATTAAGTTCCTGCTGCTGTTTTCACTGATCGTCGCCGTTTTCTATGCCGTCGGCACCAAGTTTGCCGGCGATCAGTTTTTTGTTCCCGCCGCACAAAAGGCGGCAGACGCTTTTCTGCCGATCAGAATTGAAAACGGCATTGTAACCGAGCCGGAAAATACGGTCAAGAACTACACCTTCGTTCTCGGCGAAGGAAAAGTTCCGGATGCGGAAAGTTTCAACTTAACCATGGATACCACCGTAGATTCTCTGGATACGTCCGGTTTAAAAGAAGGGCTGTACCTGACCAAACGGGCACTTTATGTCGTCCAACGCACTCAGACCAGAGTTTACGAACTGGAAGATTCTTCTTATTTTCCGCAAGGCGACTATACCGACACGTTTCATTCCGTTGTCAACTGGGCCGTCGTTTTTGTCGGTTTGTTCGGATTTGTTGCATTTTTTATCCTCTACTTCATCGTCGTCATCTTTTACGCTACCTGTTCGTACATTGTTTCCGCCATTTTCAGGAAACAATACGACTTTGATCTGAGGATGCGGCTGAGCACGCTGGCGTTTATTGCCACCAACGTCGTCTTTACGGTTTTGGGCTGGTTCGACTTTTCCAGCAATTTGATCTTCCTGCTCGCGGTGCTGGCGCTGCAGGCGCTGGTGATCAAAGAACTGCCGGGCAAGCAAGCACAGGCGGCACAATAGGTTTTGGGCGCCAATCAAAGAAAAATCCCCGCTGTCGGCGGGGATTTTTACGTTTCGGAAAAGACAGGCAAAGCACGCCCGGCAGAACGGTGCGGGACAAAAGACGGACACGGACGGCCGTCGGCGGCAAAAGACTTATGTTTCGGCACAGACCTCACCGGCGGAAAAGCAACGACGGTTTCCGCACCGTTTCGATATTGCCCGTCCCCGCCGACGTCATCGCCATTTTCGGTTCGCCGGCAAAAAAATCAAACATCGCTTTAATGCCGCGGCAACCGCACTGCCGAACCGTACCGGACGGCCGTCGGCAACGATATCCGTACCGGCGGACGGTGCTTTGAAAACGTGCCGACCGCGGCGGGCGCCGCCGTCAAAAATCACCGGTACGCGGTAGTTTACCGCCCGGGCAATTTTGTCAGCGCGGCAAAGAAAGCGGAACCGCCGTCAGCCGACGGCCGCCGTGATTGTCCCACAAACCGCCGATATGTCGGCGGCAGTCGACGTCAATGCATCGGCGGCGCTTTGAATGTTTTTGGCCATCGCCGGCAGTTTGACACAAGCGGCAAATTCCGCCGCATCGTCCGGCATACTTTTCCGCCGGCCGCAGCAAACACTTCCGCAATCGACCTCCCCGCACCGGCGCCGGGAATTTCCGGACTGTCCGTCGGTAAGGGTATTTTTAAGCTTTCGCCTCACATTGCCGTCAATGGCGGCATCAACGGCAACGCCGGCCGCTTTGGCGCCGTTTTTTCCGCTTCGTCACAGATACGGCGGTTGAATGCATCATCTTTGCGTACACAGAGCTGAACCAACTGTGGCGCTCCCTGCCCGACGACGGCAATGTCGGGGATCGTACCGTTGGTATAAGTACCGACCGACATAACCGTTTTCGCCGCCGCAACGCCGGCCGCGGTTTCCTTTTCCGCTCCGGCATATTTCGGGTCATGGGCCGGACGGCTCATGATGACGGACATTGACGGCGGAATGCCCGAAACAGGGGTCGAAACATCCGGACTCTCCGTCCCGCTCATCACCCGCGGACATACGGCTG
>ERZ779843.340-NODE-340-length-73164-cov-6.164193_pt1 | contig 73164 bp, 60 predicted proteins | sample MGYA00511560_ERZ779843 | MGnify/ENA primary metagenome ERZ779843 (study PRJEB29588, sample SAMEA2158062) | human gut metagenome | biome: human gut; feature: human-associated habitat; material: faeces | place: Denmark | collected 2008/2010 ... | reverse complement strand
TATTTGAAAATTTTAAATTTTAACTCGTCCCTATTTTTTAGTGGACACTAGTGATAAATTTTCTTATTTTACTTCTAACCCCATTGAGGGAATACCAACTTCCTTACTAGCAACACCACCATATTTATTAAACACATAGCATATATAACGGCTCTCTAATAATCCAACATCAATATCGTGGATATAATGTGGCATGTTAACAGCAGAATCAAAAAGACACAAGGAGACACTCGGAACATCTGGATATGTCACCTCAATAAGCCCCCTTTCAAAACCAGTTGCTTGCACTTTTAATGTCACATGAGGCCAAGGATCCTCCGGAACTGAAAAGTCAATGAAATAGTCCTCCATCTCTATTTGCGGAATAGGAGGCAAAACATACGTCCTAACGGCTTGGGGGAACTTATAAACAAACCACCCCCAATCATTATCCCTACGTTTCCTCTTGAGTTCACATTCCACATATCCTTCCTGATAAGGACGTTCACAAATGGAATCTTTTATGTAACCTTTTAGTAAATTATCTACCGAATTTGAATCCCCCTCAAAAAATGCAGGGGTAAGTTCTATTCTGGCTTCCGTATGAACCGTATCCTTGCAGAACACCTTTTCCCACACACCTCCACTCCGTTTCGTCATTTTGATTCGCCATTCCAACCGGAATTCATTTTCCGGAAGGGGAAGACCGTTTTGGTCTACCAAACGGAACGTACAGACATCTTTGTCCCATAGTTCGACATCCCCTTCTTGAGGTTCACCGTGAACCTCTGCTTCAATCCGCACCTTATATAAATCAAGTGTAGTAGGTTTTTCCGGCAATTCAGATTCGTCAGGCGGCACAACATCCCACAACTCTTCCTGCTCCGGACTACAACTCCCACAGAATAACAATAAGCATACAAAAACTGCCCGGCAAACAGAAATCCTTATTTTACCATATATTTTCGACTTTCCCATGGCTTATTATTTTTTCTGATAATGTATGTCCCCTTAGGCAACTCATGCAGATTTGAAACACCTTTTATCTTTATTCCTTGCAGGGTGAAAACTTCAAAAGATTCTTGTGGAAAAGTTTCTTGTACATCTGGTAAGTTAGTCTGCAACCCCCTTTTCTGCCGATTAACGTTATAAGTGTAGTAGAAACGTTTGGTTCCGGAGCCATACCTGTTTTCCAAACTAACATCAATCCATAATTGACTATATTTAAACGCATTGGGTACATGTATTGTAGTTTGACCAGAACCTTTGATGTCAAATAACATGGCAGCCCCACCTTCATTACATACAGTCAACACCCCATTGTCACTCCCTACATAACTAAGAGTAATATCAAAACTGAAATAATACGGATTTTCCGCATCCTGCACATTAGCGATTTGATAGCCCAACACAAGGGGATGGGCATCCAGAAAAACGGGATAGCTTACTGAGGCTCCATCGTTTGTTTCGCATATGACCCTCCCCTGTTGACACTGGAATTTATCCAAATATTCATCCCCTTTTAGAGTAGACGGGATGGTAAAACTTCCTCCCGTACCTTGGGCTTGGTCTACATACGCCCCACTATGATTATTGTAAAACTGGTATTTCCATCGAGCATTAGTGATAGGGGTTCCATCTTGACCGGAAGCCTTGAATATGTGTCCTTGATAAACACTCCCGTAACCATAAGTATCCAGACTGCTACCATCGAGGGAAAGTTCATGGGGCTTCACCTCCCATCCTATCGCGGAAAGGGCATCAAGCGTTTCCGGATTTATGGGCAAAAGTTTGGTTTTGTCCTGATAAGGATAATTCATCAAATTGTCTTTCTCTAAAGAGAAATAGCATCCACTCCGATAGAGGATGAATCCCTGTGAATTGCTGTACAATCTCTGTTTACCACCCGGAAGATTAAGATACAAGTCTTGCACAAGGAATGCCTCAATGGCTTCGGACGAACCGCGGCGAGCCAAAGAACCCAATGTCTGGTTGTTGGCATTTACAACGAGATTATCAAACAAAGAAGCCGACCTAGGAGTTGCAAAATTTATACCCCCACTACGTTGTACAATAGATGTACCAAACCCTAAGATATGAGCCAAATGCCTCGTCAAAGCTGTGGTCAAGTTGTCATAACCAAACTCCAACTCATTAGCCCAAGAAGAATTCCAATAAACATAAGCATTAATATCTATAGTAGTAACTTCGTCCTTTCTTTGGAACTCTATCTGGTTGAGTAAATTTAATGGTGCACAGTTTCTATTTCTGTCCAACGCATATTCCACCGTGGTTTGTATTTCCACGTCCGGCGACATGTTTTCATTAAACGTAACCTTAAATCGAACAGGCTCCTTAATGTTCAGTTGTTCTTCCCATACATCCATAGCCATCATGAGACAATGTTCCACCCCGATAGTCATATACGGGCTTACGGGCACGGTTGCCAAAATTTTCCCCTGCCTCGACCTCAGTTCATAAGTCTCCCCTTCCACTACAGTTTCTACCAACGGTTGGGGTGCGTATGCACTATAATTGTACCCCACACTGTCCACATACGTTACTTCATAGGTTTCTTCTGTCTGCCCTAGAACCGTAGAAGACAAGAAAAACAACAGGCTCAAAATACTTAAAATACACTTCATATCTTCTTCTTTTATCAATAATTTGTAATATCTTACATTAAAATATAACCTATTTTATAAACAAACACCCCAAAGATAACAACTTTATATAAAAGACACAAATAAATACAGAAGATATTTTTCAATATCATTATTTTTTATAATCCCTTATCTGCAATGTCATGAACATTCATTACCACCATAAGCCATTAGCCGAGATGCCTCCACACCTCGCATGCTTCCCCTCCCAAGGTTTTTCAGAAAAGAGCCTTCATCTTTCAGGCGGCATGCCAACTACTTATCATATAGCACGTTATGGAATGAAGGACAGAAAAGCCATCTTTCAGTTTCCTTTCATGGCAGAAAGCGGTAAAAAGTCCTGTACCAAACGAAAATTCAATCTCAGCCGAATGATTTTTCAATCTCAGGCGAACGTTTTTCAGTTCTGCGCCAAACGAAATGAAGCCTGGCTGAAGGATGCCTGAAACGTCCTTCAGTTTGTAACATCAATATTATGAACGGATTACCATGTAACCTGAAAGATGAAGGATCTTTTTTGTAAAATCCCGGTGTAAATATGTCCATCCTAAAGGACAATATCCCCATTGATTGCCTGCTGTTCCCTAATTCCCACTATATTTCTACTGCCCCATTTATATTTCATGCTTTTGGGATATTAAAATTAACCCAATACGAAGCCTGCTTTCCGGATTTATTCCGTAGCTTTGCAATCCAAGAGAAAATAAACTTAAAAAAACAGACTGTCATCATGATGCACGAACATCCTTTCGCACAATTCCACTTCTGCCCGAAATGCGGCTCACCGCACTTCGTGGAGCATAACGAAAAATCGAAACAATGCGAAGACTGCGGCTTCGTTTACTATTTCAACCCCAGTGCAGCCACTGTCGCGGTCATCCTGAACGAACGACAGGAACTGTTGGTCTGCCGCAGGGGAAAGGAACCGGCCAAAGGCACGCTCGACCTGCCCGGCGGATTCTCAGACTGTTTCGAGAGCAGCGAGGAGGGAGTGGCACGGGAAGTAAAAGAAGAAACCGGGTTGGAAGTAACCCGCACGGAATTCCTGTTTTCCCTGCCCAACACTTACCTGTATTCCGGATTTCTGGTACACACCGTAGATTGTTTCTTCCGCTGCACGGTGGCAGACAGCAGCTTGGCTCATGCCATGGACGACGCGGCCGAACTGTTGTGGATTCCCGTGAAAGAATTGCGCCCGGAAGACTTCGGCCTGGCATCTGTGAGAAAAGGCATCGAAAAGCTGTTGGCACAATGGCCCTAATCCCCTCTCCCCAAGGGAGACACAGCGCGTACGGCTCCATTTATTCAAAAAAATTGTTATATATAAGGTGTAATCTATCTTTTTTTTCTACTTTTGCTGCCGAAATTTTATAAAGGTACAGACCATGCAGAAAAATTTGGTGATCGTGGAGTCTCCTGCCAAAGCCAAAACCATTGAAAAGTTTTTGGGAGCAGACTACAAAGTATTATCCAGTTACGGGCACATCCGTGACTTAAAGAAAAAAGAGTTCAGCATCGACACGACGAACTTCGCACCGCAATATGAGATACCTTCCGAAAAGACCAAACTGGTGAACGAACTGAAAGCGGAAGCCAAAAATGCCGGAACCGTCTGGCTGGCTTCCGATGAGGACCGTGAAGGAGAGGCTATCTCATGGCATTTGTATGAAGTGCTCGGCCTGAAACCGGAACAAACCAAACGCATCGTGTTTCACGAAATCACCAAACCTGCCATCCTGCAAGCCATCGAACACCCGAGGGACATCGACCTCAATCTGGTAAACGCCCAACAGGCACGGCGGGTGCTCGACCGTATCGTGGGTTTCAAACTCTCTCCGGTGCTTTGGAAGAAAGTAAAACCCGCACTTTCTGCCGGACGCGTGCAAAGCGTGGCCGTACGCCTGATTGTGGAACGCGAACGGGAAATCCAACAGTTCAAAAGCGAAGAAAGTTATCGCGTAGTAGCCCTTTTCACGCCTGCCAATAGCAAGGATGGCACGGAAATCAAGGCCGAACTGAACCAACGTTTCAAAAACAAGGAGGAAGCCACTCGTTTTCTGGAAAGCTGCAAAAGCGCGGCCTTTACCATCCGCGACATCGCCACACGACCGCAAAAACGCATGCCGGCGGCTCCATTCACCACTTCCACGCTGCAACAGGAAGCGGCCCACAAACTCGGTTTTACCGTGGCGCAAACCATGATGATAGCCCAACGCCTGTATGAATCCGGGCGCATCACCTACATGCGTACGGACTCTGTCAATTTGTCTTCGCTGTGCATCAATGCCAGCACGGCTGTCATCAAGGAGCTCATGGGCGAACGTTACGTCAAGAGCCGCCAATTCCATACCAAAACGAAAGGAGCGCAGGAAGCCCACGAGGCCATCCGCCCCACCTATATGGACCAGACGGAAATAGAGGGTACGCCACAGGAACGCCGTCTGTACGACTTGATATGGAAACGTACGGTCGCTTCCCAAATGGCCGATGCTGAAATAGAAAAAACTACCGCTACCATCCAGATAAGCGGACAAGACGCCGCTTTCGTCGCCACAGGAGAAGTCATCAAATTCGACGGTTTCCTGAAGGTATATCGGGAAAGTTTCGACGAAGACTCGGAGAACGAGACGGCGGAAGGCAACCTGCTCCCCCCGATGGAGACCGGACAGCAACTGGAACGAAAAGAGATACAAGCCCTGCAACGGTTCACCCAACACCCTCCACGCTACAACGAAGCCAGCCTGGTTAAAAAACTGGAAGAATTGGGCATCGGGCGCCCTTCTACTTACGCTCCTACCATCAGCACCATACAACAACGCGAATACGTGACCAAAGGAGACAAGGGAGGAGAAGAAAAGGAATTGGTTATCCTTACGTTGAAAGGAGACACCATCAGCCAACAAGCCAAACAAACCGTCATCGGAGCCGAAAGGGGCAAGTTGGTTCCGACAGATGTGGGGACGGTGGTCAACGACTTCCTTTTACAATATTTCCCCGAAATCATGGATTATAACTTCACGGCCGAGGTGGAAAAGAAGTTCGACGACATCGCAGAAGGAAAAACGGAATGGACGCAAATGATGAAAGACTTCTATGGCGACTTCGAACCGGAGGTGGAAAAAACCCTCAATGCCAAATCCGAGCATAAAGTGGGCGAACGTTTGTTGGGCACGGACCCGCAAAGCGGAAAACCTGTATTTGTCAAAATCGGGCGTTTCGGCCCGGTGGTGCAAATCGGAACGGCAGAGGATGAGGAGAAACCGAGGTTCGCCCAGATGAAGAACGGGCAAAGCCTGGAAACCATCACTCTGGAAGAGGCCCTCGAACTGTTCAAACTTCCTCGCGACCTCGGCACTTTTGAAGGTACGACCGTATCCATCGGTACGGGACGTTTCGGCCCTTACGTCTTGCACAACAAGAAATATGTCTCGCTCCCCAAAGGCAGCGACCCGATGAGCGTCACCCTCCAAGAGGCCATCAAACTCATCATCGAAAAACGGCAGGCCGAAGTGGAACGCCATTTGAGAAAATTCGAAGAAGAACCGGAATTGGAAGTACTCAACGGACGCTACGGTCCTTACATCGCCTACAAAGGCAATAATTACCGATTGCCGAAGACTCTGGCAGAACGTGCCAAAGAACTGACACTGGAGGAGTGCATGACCGTGGTCAAGGAACAAGACGAGAAACCTAAAACGACGGCACGTAAAAGAACTTATAGCAAGAAAAAATGACACGTATCATCTTAATCGGTTACATGGGAGCCGGAAAGACGACCGTGGGAAAGGCATTGTCCCAAAGCCTGGCTCTCCCGTTTTATGATTTAGACTGGTATATCGAAGAACGCTACCGCCGGACCATCCCCCAAATATTCGCGGAAAACGGAGAAAACGGATTCCGCGAGATCGAACAGAAAGTCCTGCACGAGGTAGCCGAGTTCGAGAATGTCATCATTTCCTGCGGTGGGGGAACACCTTGCTTTTTCGACAACATGGAATACATGAACCGGCAGGCGCAAACGGTGTACTTGAAAGCCTCTCCCGACGTGCTGTTCCAGCATCTGAAGATGGGAAAGGTGGAACGTCCTCTGTTGAAAGACAAAACGGAGGATGAGATGAAACAATATATCCGGGATTCCCTCGCGATACGCGAACCCTTTTACAGCCGGGCACAATATACATTAGATGTCAGCTTATTAGAGAACTACGATAAAATAAAGGACTCCGTCCGTTTGCTTCGTGAACTATTAAACCTATAAAGAACGTAATGAGAAAATGGCGTATTGAAGACTCCGAAGAATTGTACAACATCAACGGATGGGGAGTCAACTATTTTGGAATCAACGAAAAAGGGCACGTTTACGTAACTCCGAGAAAGGATAGCGTAAAAGTCGATTTAAGGGAACTGATGGACGAATTGGCCATTCGGGACATGTCGGCTCCCGTATTGGTACGGTTTCCCGACATTCTGGACAACCGTATCGAGAAAACCAGCAATTGCTTCGAGAAGGCTGCCAAGGAATATGACTACAAAGGAGAGAATTTCATCATTTATCCCATTAAGGTCAACCAAATACGTCCCGTGGTAGAAGAGGTCATCAGCCATGGCAAGAAATTCAACTTGGGACTGGAAGCCGGTTCCAAACCGGAACTGCATGCGGTCATCGCTGTCAATACCGACTCAGCCTCTCCCATCATCTGCAACGGTTACAAAGACCATAATTACATAGAACTGGCTTTATTGGCCCAAAAGATGGGCAAACGCATCTTCCTGGTGGTAGAGAAACTCAACGAGCTGAACACCATCTACGAGGTTGCCCAGAAACTCAACGTAAGACCCAATATCGGTATCCGTATCAAATTGGCTTCGTCCGGCAGCGGGAAATGGGAAGAAAGCGGCGGAGATGCCAGCAAGTTCGGTCTGACGTCCAGTGAACTGCTGGAAGCACTCGACATGTTGGAAGCCAAAGGTATGAAAGACTGCCTGAAACTTATCCATTTCCACATCGGCAGCCAGATTACCAAGATACGCCGCATACAGACCGCCCTGCGCGAAGCTTCGCAGTTTTACATCCAACTCCATCATCTGGGTTATGATGTGGAGTTCGTGGATTGCGGTGGCGGACTGGGAGTAGACTACGACGGTACACGCTCCAGCAATAGCGAAAGTTCTGTGAACTACTCCATTCAGGAATATGTGAACGACTGTATCTATACTTTCGTCGACGCTGCCAATAAAAACAATCTCCCGCATCCGAACCTGATTACGGAAAGCGGGCGGTCGCTGTCCGCCCACCATTCGGTGCTCATCATGCAAGTGCTGGAAACGGCCTCTCTTCCCCGTATGGACGAGAATTTCGAGCCTTCGCCGGAAGCTCACCAACTGGTAAAGGACATGTATGAGATTTGGGACAACCTGAACCCGCGTACCCTTCTGGAAGACTGGCACGACGCCCAACAAATCAGAGAAGAATCACTGGACCTGTTCAGCCACGGCATCGTAGACTTACGGACACGTGCCGACATCGAAAGCATGTATTGGAGCGTCACACGTGAAGTCAACCTTTTGGCACAAACCCAGAAACATATACCGGAAGAGCTTATGACGCTCGACAAACTATTGGCCGACAAGTATTTCTGCAATTTCTCACTGTTCCAAAGCCTGCCGGACACATGGGCCATAGACCAGCTCTTCCCCATCATGCCGATACAGCGGCTGGACGAACGTCCGAACACGCACGCCACGATACAGGATATCACCTGCGATTCGGACGGAAAAATCGCCAACTTCGTGACCAACAGCCATATCTCCCACAGCCTGCCGGTGCATACGTTGAAGAAAGGCGAAAACTATTACCTCGCCGTGTTCCTGGTCGGTGCCTATCAAGAAATATTGGGCGACATGCACAACCTGTTCGGCGACACCAATGCCGTACATGTTTCCGTGACGGACAAAGGATATACCATCGACCAAATCATCGACGGCGAAACCGTAGCCGAGGTGTTGGAATACGTGCAGTATGAACCGAAGAAACTGGTTCGCCGCCTCGAAATATGGGTGTCCAAATCTATCCAAAGCGGAAAGATTTCGCTCGAAGAGGGTAAAGAGTTCCTGAACAACTACCGCTCGGGACTTTATGGTTATACTTATTTGGAATGAACATGAAAGAGAAACTCACCATCATCAAAGTGGGCGGCAAAATCGTAGAGGAAGAAGACTCGCTCCGCCAACTGCTGGCAGCTTTCACGGCCGTTGAAGGCCATAAGATACTGGTACATGGCGGAGGACGTTCCGCCACCAAAGTCGCAGCCCAATTAGGAATAGAAAGCCAAATGATCAACGGTCGCCGCGTCACGGACGCAGACATGCTGAACGTGGTCACCATGGTGTATGGCGGACTGGTCAACAAAAACATTGTGGTACGCCTTCAGGCACAAGGTGTCAACGCCTTAGGCTTGACCGGTGCCGACATGGACGTGATACGTTCTCACAAACGTCCGGTAAAGGATGTGGACTACGGTTTCGTAGGAGACGTAGACGTAGTAAACGGTACGCTTTTAGCCGATCTGATTCGTAAAGGCATCGTGCCCGTCATGGCTCCCTTGACGCACGACGGGCAGGGACATATCCTGAATACCAATGCCGACACCATTGCAGGGGAAACCGCCAAAGCCATGGCCGATGCGTTCGATGTCACCCTGATGTACTGTTTTGAAAAGAAAGGCGTATTGAGAGATGCAGAAGACGATGACAGCCTCATTCCTCATATCAACGAAAGCGAATTTAAACGTTACGTGGAGGAAGGCATCATACAAGGGGGAATGATTCCGAAATTGGAAAACTCATTTGAGGCCATCCATGCCGGAGTAAGCAAAGTCATTATCACTTTGGCCACGGCTATCGACAGCGTATCCGGCACAGTTATAGAGAGATAGGATAAGACGAAAAAAATATTTCAAAAAAAATGGCGGGTGAGTGTAACTTTTCAGGCACTCGCCCGTCATTATTACAGAGAGATGAAAGAAATCAGTTTTCGGAACGATATATTGCCCCTGAAAGACAAACTCTATCGGTTGGCTCTTCGTATCACGTTCGACACGGCAGAAGCGGAGGATATCGTTCAAGAAACACTGATAAGGGTGTGGGACAAGCGCAACGAATGGCCGCAACTGAACTCCATCGAAGCTTATTGTCTGACCATTTGCAGGCACCTCTCCTTGGACAGAAGCGAAAAAAAAGAAGCGCAGCATGTTGCCTTGGACGAAAGCCTGCATAGCCGCCCCGATACTTCCACTCCATACGATAGCCTGACGGCTCGTGAAGGGCTTGGACTTCTTCAAAAACTGTTGAAAGAATTGCCCCAAACCCAACAGGACATCGTCCAACTGAGAGAAATAGAAGGCAAAAGCTATAAAGAGATTGCAGCAATTCTGAATCTGAGCGAAGAACAAGTGAAAGTCTATCTGTTCCGTGCCAGACAACGAATCAAACAAAAGTACACAGAAATACAAGGATATGGACTATAAGTACATAGAACAACTTCTGGAACGCTATTGGCAATGCGAAACCTCCTTGGAAGAAGAAGCCATACTGAAAACCTTCTTCAACCAAACCCATATACCGAGCCATCTCATGCCTTACAAGCCTCTCTTTGTAAGCGAAAAGATGTGGCAGGACGTGAAATTGGGTGAGGATTTTGACGCAAGAATCATGGCGCACATAGAGAAGGACGAACCGGTGAAAGCACGTAGAATCACGTGGGTACGCCGGATGATGCCTCTCTACAAAGCCGCTGCATCCGTAGCCATCATCCTCACGTTAGGCAATGCCGCACAAAGTTCTTTCCGCCGTGAAGCCACTGTGGAAAACGACTACAACTACGAGAACTATCAGGATTCGTACAATGATCCGGAAATGGCTTACAATCAGATATCCGATGCCTTACAAATGGTGTCGCAAAGCCTGAGCGAAGCATCCAAACAGGATTCTCTTCTGCAAATGCAGCCTAAAGAGACACAAAAAGAACAATAAAATGAAACGCGTTCTTTGCTTATTGTTAATAGCATGTTCTATCCACGTGTGGGGGCAGGACTTTGCGTCTAAGTTCATGGAACAATGTGCCAAGGAAGACGGTGATATACAATGCCAGACCGTCAGTCCGATAATGATGGAGAAACTCATGGACACCATGACGGCCCCGGATGGAGACAGAGATGAAGAGGTTCCGGAATATCTCCTTTCCAAACTGAAAAGTGCCCGTATCATCACGGCGACAAAGCAAAGCGAGAAGCTCTTCCGTGAGGCCGAACAGCTCATAGAAAAGAACAAAAACAGATTTTCCCCGTTGGTAGAAAACCAACCCGGACAAAACAATAAAGTCTTTGTCCGCAAACATGATGAAGTGATACGGGAACTGGTCGTGCTGAATCTGAATCCGGATGAGAAAACACTGACCATCGTCAATCTTACAGGAGATATGGATGACCGGTTCATGAAAATACTTTCATCGGGGAAGCTCAAACAAGATTAATGGAACATTTTATGCTTTTTCTATATAAACAAGTTAGTGCTTAATAAAACGCAATGAAACTGTGAAGTTTCAATTCTCTCAAATTTTTTCATAACATACTAACGACGAAAAGGGCTGCCTGTGGAGGTGCCCCTTTTTCATTTTTACGGTTTTTGCACGCCTAAACCTTGATTTTTACTCAAGATTATACTATCTTTGAAGCGAATTCTAATTTTATAAACCTGGCCATTATATTATGTTAAGAAGAATTGTAATTGCTGCAGTGGCCGTATGTGCATTGGGAACAGTACACATTCAGGCACAAAAAAACGAGTTCTTCCGTCCCAAAGAAGTTTGGAACGACACGGAAGGTAACCCCATCAACGCTCACGGAGGCGGTATCTTATACCATAAAGGTACGTACTATTGGTACGGTGAATACAAGGTCGGTAAGACCGTCCTGCCCTCCGATGCAACTTGGGAGCGCTATCGCACAGACGTAACCGGAGTAAGCTGCTACTCCAGTAAGGACTTACTGAATTGGAAATTCGAAGGAGTGGCTCTGAAAGCCATTACCGACGACCCGAACAGCGACATCCACCCGACGCAGGTACTCGAACGTCCCAAAGTGGTTTACAACAAAAAGACCAAGAAGTTTGTCATGTGGATGCACATAGACAGTCCGGACTACAGTAAAGCAGAGGCCGGTGTAGCCATCGCCGATTCACCGACAGGCCCGTTTAAGTATCTGGACGGATTCCGCCCGAACGGTACGATGAGCCGTGACCAAACCGTATTCGTAGACGATGACGGAACTGCTTACCAGTTCTCTTCGTCAGAAGAAAACCAGACCATGCACATCAACCGGCTGACTGAAGATTACACCAAACCGGACGGAAAATATGTACGCCGTTTCGTTGGTATGGCAAGGGAGGCACCTGCCGTCTTCAAACACGGAAACAAGTATTATATGCTTTCCAGCGGTTGTACCGGTTGGGATCCCAACAGTGCCGAATTGGCAGTGGCCGACTCCATTATGGGAGAGTGGACGGTTTTGGGAGACCCTTGTACGGGACCGGATGCCGAAAAGACATTCTACGGACAAAGCACTTTCGTTATCCCCGTGCAGGGCAAGAAAAACGCCTTCATAGCATGCTTCGACATGTGGAAAAAGAAAGACCTGCAAGACAGCCGTTACATCTGGTTGCCTATGATGATTGACAAGCAAACCAACAAAATTACGATTCCATGGCATGCCGAATGGAATCTGGATGTATTCAAAAAGAAATAGGCAAGATTACACATATTAAATACCCGACTTCCCCGCCACGTTTCTTACCGTAAGAACCGTATGGCGGGGATTTTGGAATCGTGATATATCTTCATGACAAACCCACAACAAAATGATGATAGACGGTAATTTTAAGATAGCTACCGACCAACTGACTCTCACATTCACGGAGGGACAACGGCAGGACTTCTTCATCCGGCATACTCCCCACCGCGTGGAAATCATCTATCCTCCACAAACGGATTTCGAACATTTGCAACCTTGGCTTTTCAAAGTCGTCACGGAGGCATTGCGCAAGCAAGCCAAGGCCATACTACCGCCACGGATTCAGGAATTGGCTTCCCGTCACGGATTCCGTTACACCCGGCTCAGCATCAATTCTGCCCGTACACGTTGGGGAAGCTGCTCCAGCAAAGGACATATCAACCTGTCGCTATACCTGATGATTCTCCCCCTCCGGTTATCCGATTACGTACTGCTCCACGAGCTTTGCCACACCCAAGAGATGAACCACGGTCCCCGCTTTTGGACTTTAATGGATAAAGTGACCCAACAGCAATCCGGCACACTCAGAAATGAGTTGCGCCACTACCCGTCTCCTTTCCGATAGGATAACATCAAGACGGAAGAAAACCTCTATCCCTCTTAACGTCCTCCAACACGTCATTTCCCTCATTTTGTAGAAACCGACTTCATTTGACCAATCAACGGGAATCAATATTTACCGCTCAGTCATCCCGAAAAGAACCATGCATATTCGACTTGTAAAATCTGACAAGAAACGTTTCCTCGACCTATTGCTCCTGGCCGATGAGCAAGAATCGATGATAGACCGCTATATAGAACGAGGCGACTTGTTCGTCATGGAAGAAAAAGGCGAAGCAAAAGCCGTAGCCGTAGTCACCCGAGAGGGACAAGGAGTTTATGAACTTAAAAACCTTGCCGTAGCTCCCGCCTGCCAACGCAAAGGTTACGGACGTATGATGGTGGAGCACGTATGGCATTACTATGCAGACTGCCACACCCTGTTGGTCGGCACGGGCGACAGTCCGCTAACCCTGCCGTTTTACCGTAGTTGCGGATTTACATATTCACACACCCTGCCCGATTTCTTCACCCGGCATTATGACCATCCCATCATAGAAGGAGGCATACTGCTGAAGGACATGATCTACCTGAAACGGAAAAGACAAAACCCCAAGCGGGACAGTGCAGTCCCTACTTCAGATACGGAGCCATAAAAGACCATGGCGTTTCAAGAAAACCGACAAACCTCCCCAAATGCCTCTTCTCTATTCCCTTGCCCCATTTTGCGTTTTCCTCTCGTATTTTACGTAAAATACCCACAAAAACAAAGGTTTCGTTCTTTTATTCCGGCCTTTTTCCCCTGACAGCTTGCAGATTCCGCTTTTTTTTACGAATATTGCAACACTTTTAGAAAGCGAGGAAAACTCAGAACTTTAGGAGGCTCACAAAATATGACATCATCCACACTGAAAGAACGTGTACAAGCCACGCTGAAATCGGAAGACACGGAAGGGACGTTCGAACTTTACGTCACGCGCACTCCGGGCTATCTTTGGGCTTTGCTGTTCAAGAAACTACATATCCATCCCATCGCCGTCACGCTGCTCTCCATCGTCATCGGGGCATTGGCCGGTTACTTTTTCTGGTGGGACGACCTATACATGAACCTCATCGGCATGTTTCTCCTGATATGGGCCAACTGGTACGACTGCGCCGACGGGCAACTGGCCCGCATGACGGGACAAAAGACGCTAATCGGACGCATTCTGGACGGCTTTGCCGGCGACGTGTGGTTCTTCTCCATTTATTTTTTCCTGTGCCTACGCCTCACCGACGAATCGGCACCGTGGGGGCAGCCGTGGGGAATATGGATTTGGCTGATTGCCGCCTTCTCCGGTTTCCACTGCCATGCCAAACAATGCGCTGTGGCCGACTACTACCGCAACATCCACCTTTATTTCCTCAAAGGAGCATCGGGAAGCGAATTGGACAACTATGCCCAGCAACGTGCCCTGATGCGGTCGTTACCTTGGAACCGCAAGGAATGGTTTCACAAAATATACCTCTATTTCTATGGCAACTACACGCGGGGACAGGAACGGCAAACCCCCAAATTCCAAAAGTTCTATGCCCTCGTCCAGCAACGCTATCCGGACGGGTTGCCGCAGGCGTTGAAAGAACAGTTTCGGACGGCGAGCCTCCCCTTGATGAAATACACGAACATCCTGACTTTCGATACGCGAGTCATCGTGCTGTTCGTATCGCTGTTCATCAACATGCCGTGGCTCTTCTTTGCTTTCGAGATTATCGTACTCGAAGCCTTGCGTTACTACACTCGCCATGTACATGAAACTTTTTGCGACCGGTTTACAAAGGAGATAGAAAATGGATAAGCCACTCAACGTCGTATTGCTGCTGGCCGGAGGACATGGCTTCCGCATGCACACCGACCGCCCCAAACAATTCATGGAGATTGCAGGCGAGCCGGTCATCTCCTACACCCTGCAAGCCTTTCAACGCCATCCCGAAATCGACCGCATCTACGTGGTTTGCAATCCGGAATGGAACGAATTTGTAAGAACTACGGCCCGAAACGGCAGAATAAGCAAGCTTCACACGCTGTTCCCGGCCGGAGACACCAGCATCGCCTCCCTGAGAAACGGTATCGCAGGCTTGCATGCAGAACTGGGGGAACAGAACCCTGCCGTCCTGACCCACGAGGCCGTGCGCCCCTTGGTGACGGACGAAATCATCAGCCTCAACCTGAATACTTTCCGCACACACGGAAATGCCGTCACCGCCGTCCGCAGCCAAGAAGCCTACATGGTAAGCCCCGACGGGATTTCTTCGGGAAAGTGCATCCCACGCGAACTGCTGTATCGCGCACAGACCCCGATAACCTTCAGTCTGGACGACCTGACAGAAGCGTTCCGTAGGGCAAAGCAAATCCAAATCAGCCACAGCCAATCCCTGTACACTCTGATTACGGAAGTTTTTCCTCTGAAAAAACTCTACATCTCACCCGGTTCCGAACTTAACTTCAAGCTCACGTTGCCCGAAGACATCGAAACCTTGAAGGCTCTTCTGACTTATCGGAAACAAAAGTGAACCGCAAACCGTTGCCCGATTATTTCTTCGGTGGAAGATAACCGTGATGCGACCGCCACGCGTAATGCCATATTTTAAACAAAGGACTCCAAAGGACTTCGCCGGGATAATCTGTCAGGAATCCCATGTTGCGCGACACCTTGCGGCGGAAACGTCCGAAAGGCGTCTCATTCGCGTCGTGCCGTATGCGTTCGTCATGTTGCCCGAAATTTCCGGCTTTCATGATTTCTGCCAAAAGACGCTGCCCTCGTCCGGACGACGGCGGCACCAACAAATGCTCGTCCTCCAGTCCGAAAACCGTTTGCAGCACATACATCACCGCACCGGCAAAACGCTTGAGATGCAAACGCTCCAAGCACCGCACGGCTTCCTCCCGCTCAGCTTCGGAACAGGGTTGCCTCAGCACAAAGTGATAGTCCAGTAATTGACGCAAACCGATACCTTCATCGAACAAATGACGGTAAATATGCACCAACAGATACACACGGTTCATCGCCAGAGTGGGCACAGCCACCTCACCCACCCGTTCGGGCAACTGCACCTTATGAAGCAACGACAACGTTTTCCATTCCTTAAAATAACGTTGCAGCCTGAGATTCATCCTCCAACTGTTCATCCATGAAGGCGTAAAATGCAACTCTATCTCAGCCTCCTTCAATACGGGAAAGTCCACATGATGATAGACCACCTCCACACCGGGACAATACTTCCGGGCATAATCCACCACCACCTTGCGCCCGTCGTTCATCCACAAGTCGATGTCGCCGGGCGTACGATGCAGCGGACGGGGATAAAACAAAGAATTACCCTGTCCTTTCAGCAGGACGGTGCCCATTCCCTCTTTCAAAAACTTGTCATACACCATTACGACCGTCCGGTTGAGCCTGCGGTTGCGGGTTTCTATTTGCTGCACTAATCCGATCCAAGGCATCACGACATCCATCGGGGGCTTTTGAATGATGGACAAACGCTCCACGCCATCCAACACAATGGCAGCCACAGCCTGTTTGCACGCCATGTCGTACACAGCCGCCCATCCGGCTTTGTCCAACGCCACATCACGGTCGTGGCACGTCCCGATTCCTAAACGCAGAAGTTTGAAGAAGGCTTCGTCAGCCTGCATATATTTTGTTTTTCCCATCTTTATTTGTCTGTCTTTTTCACACCTCGTTTCCACAAACGTTTCTGCAAAGATAACATTTTTTCGAAGCAAATCGGCATTCCAATGCAAAGTTATTTTAAATCACTCATTATAAACCTATTACACCACATACAAATCCCCCGAATTCAATCTCAGCAGAATGAAAAATCAATCTCAGCCAAACGATTTTTCAATCTCAGCCAAACGATTTTCCGATCGAAGGAGATTGAAACCGTAAAGTCTGCACAGTAATTTCCGACACGCCTTTCCTTGTCCCGTCTGCTATCGAAAACAATCGTTTCTGTAAATTAAAACAACTTAAAAGGAAGAGGATACAAGGAAAAAGAAGTATATTTGCATCTAACAATATCAAATCAATTCAAAAAATGAAAATGAAGAAATTAAGCACAATGGGAGTAGCCCTTCTCGCCATTGTATTGGCAAGCAGTTGTGGAAGCAGCAAGAACGCCCTACAAACCAGTGCATTGGAAGGCGAATGGAATATCATCACCGTAAACGGAAAAGAGGCTACGGCCGATAAGGATGTTTTTATCGGGCTGAACCTGAAAGAGAACAGAGTATACGGCTGTGCCGGATGTAACCGTATCATGGGAGCCATCCAGGTGGATAAAGACAAAGCCGGGCACTTGTCTTTCGGGCAGGTGGCTTCCACACGGATGCTTTGCAGCGACATGGCTACCGAACGTGCCGTGCTGGAAGCTTTGGAAAACGTCACCGGCTATAAGGGTACGGAACAGGAACTGACCCTGACAGACGGCAACGGCAACGCCCTGTTCACACTGAGCAAACGTCCCGCCGCCACTTTGGCTTCCTTGAACGGCAAATGGAATATCACGAAGGTCTACGATGAAGCGGTAGAAGACATCGAAAAGACGGAGAAAACACCGTTCCTTGAATTCAATGCCGACAAAAAGACATTGCACGGCAATGCCGGATGCAACATCGTAAACGGCGGCATCGAACAGGAAAAGGGAAAACCCGCTTCACTGAAGTTCGACAAGTTGCTTTCCACGATGATGGCCGGGCCGGGCATGACGGTAGAAGGCAAAGTACTGGAAGCCATGAACAAAGTGAGAAGCTTTATCGTCAAAGACGAGCATACGGCTGCCCTGTTGGATGAAAACGGCGCGGAAGCGTTGACATTGGTAAAACAATAAAGGCGCCTATACCTGAAAATATTAACCGGGGGATGCCTGATTATCCAAAAGGGCATCCCCTTTTTAAACATCAATATCATGAATCATTTCTTTATGCATGCTCCCAAGTGGAGAACCGGAGCGGGCGTACTGACCCTCTTGGTATGGCTCGCTTCCTGTGGCCCGAACAACAAAACGGTGGAATACCCTTTGATTGAAACGGCCAATACCAACGCACTCGACATCGCAAAGGTGGAACTGACGGACTCAGCTACCATCCTGCACACCGACGCGTATTACCGTCCCCACAATTGGATTCGCATTTCTTCGGAATCGTATCTGCAAGCCGGGGGAAAACGGTATATGCTGACCGGTGCCGAAGGAATCACTCCGGACTCGCTTTTCTGGATGCCTGAATCGGGCGAAGCTTCTTTTACCCTCCGCTTCGAACCGCTCCCTTCCGGAACACCGTCGTTCGACTTCATCGAGTCCGACTGTGAGGACTGTTTCAAGCTTTTCGGAATAGACCTGACGGGAAAGAAAACATTCGACACGCCGGACGAAGTACCCGAAGACTTGCGGCAGGCCGACGGGGAAACGGCGATGCCCGACCCGATTTTCAAAACGGGCACCACGACCGTCAACGTCCATTTCCTGCATTATCGTCCGGAATTAGGCAAAGAGGCTAACCTCTACGTCAACACCCTCTTCGGGACGCAACAGCCTTATACAGCCACCATCGACCCCGAAACCGGCAAGGCTTCGTTCAGTTTCCTGCAATGCGGTACGGCGAAAGCAGCCGTAGTCCTCAACAACAGTGCAGCAGGAAGCGCATGGCTGGCTCCAGGCGAAACGACTGAACTGTATGTGGACATGCGTGTATTGGGGTATTACCTTTCGCTCCGCCGCGAGGAAAAGAAAAAAACGACATATCCGGCTACTTTCCAACGACTCTATTCCTCGGGCACGTATGCCAACCTGAATAACATCGACAACCAATTAGACAACAGTCCTTATTATGGCATGAACTTGCTTACTGGAGAATTTGCAGACTACCGCATGACCTCGGCCGAATATGCCGCCCATGTCGTGGACACCTACAAGACCCTCGAAGACAGCATCGCCCGAAGCAACCTTTCGCCGCTCAAAAAGGAAATGAAACTGCTCGCTCTTCGACAGGATGCTCTCTCGGCCATGGCACAAGGCAATTACCTGCGCGAACATAACTACCGATACACAAACCGTCAATGGGACTACAACTTCAAAGTGGAAGGTATCGAACCGCTGAAACCGGAGGATGCCAAGACCATCTGCCAACTGTTTGACATCAACGATTCCAAACTCTTGATGGGAATCTACCTTTCGGACTATGTGCGTGCCGCCAGTTCATCCTCTTTCGACTGGCCGCAACTGGCCGGTATCCAAAAAGGACTGGTAAAGGACTTGCGCCAAATCGCCGGTTACCAAGCCAAAGCGGAGAATGTCGCGCTCACCGATGCGGACTTTGCCCAAATGAAAGCCATGGACAACCCGTTCTACCTCGAAGCGTTCACCCTCATGCAAAAGAAGGCCAAAGACGAACTGGCCGCAGTGGAAGTCAAGTCGAAGGTGGAAACCACGCCCGACGTGCCCAAAGAACGGCTGTTCGACGCCCTCATCGCGCCCCACAAAGGCAAAGTGGTGCTCGTGGACTTCTGGAATACCTGGTGCGGCCCGTGCCGTGCAGCCATCCAAGCCAACGAACCGCTCAAATCCTCCAGTCTGAAAAGCGATGACCTCGTATGGATCTACATTGCCAACGAAACCTCTCCCATCGTGAAATACAAGACCATGATTCCGGACATCCAAGGCTTGCACTACCGACTGAACCAGGAACAATGGGACTATCTGTGCGACAAATTCAAGATAGACGGCATCCCGTCTTACGTGTTGGTGGACAAGTCGGGCGCATACAAGCTGCGTAACGACTTCCGTAACCACAAACTGATGGAAGAGACATTGAAGGAAGAGTTAAAGAAATAAGGAGTCTTACATCAATAGCAGATTATGAAAAGGATATTAGTCTCCGCACTGCTGTGCATGTCCTTATTCGCTGCGGCGCAGGCCCAGACCACCCATACGGTGAAACTTGTGGACACCCAGTTGCAGGACGTACTCAACGTACTCGAAGACATGGACATCTACATACATCGTTTCGACGTGAGTCAGTTCCTCGATGCCACATATCACGTGGAAGTCTATGTGGAAGAATACAAGAATAACCAGAAGACGGGGAAAGTGCACCACTTCGACCTGGGCAAAAACATCCGCTCGTTAGATGAAATTTCGGAAGAACACCGGGACGCTTTTCGAGAGACATACCAAATCCCCGCCGGGAAAAAAGAATGGGACAACATCAAGGAGATTTCCATATATATAAGGAAAGAGGAAAGGACGGACACCACTGCCGCCATCCGTATCTCCAGTCCCAACGTGGGCATCCAAGGTTTCCCGTTCACGTTGTATCCGGCCGACGGAAAGAAGTTCATCAGTTACCACACGCGACCTTTTGCCGTACGTGCGGTAAAAACAGCCGATGAAATGAAAATCCCCCTCTTGCTATACGGCTCGGAATGGGCGGAACCGGGGACGACTTTCTTCCGTTTCTGTGGTGAAAACGAGATAGACCCGGAAATGAAAGCGGAAATCCTGACCCATATCCCTCACCACTACGTGATAGGGTTGCAGTTGAAGAAAGAATAAATTGAAGAAAGAGACACAAGGTGACGAGGCGGGCTTTTCTAAAAGAGAAGCTCGCCTTTGCCTTGACGTACGACCTCGAAAGCGTCGTCCACACAATTCACCACCGTCGAAGCCTCGCTGCCTCCATATCCCCCGTCGATGACCAAAGCCACGCGGCCTTCGTATTTCTCATGAATCAACTCGGGGTCGGTGGAGTACTCGATAATTTCGTCTTCGTCGTGCACCGACATCGTGAGGATGGGATTCCCCAACCCATCCACCAGTCCACGCGCAATACTGTTGTCCGGCACACGGATACCCACTTCTTTCTTATTCTTATATATTTTAGGGAGCCGGCTGCTTGTAGGCAGGATGAACGTGAACGGCCCCGGCAAGTTCTTCTTCAACAGTTTGAAAGCGGCGTTGCTGACTTGTGCATATTCACTGATATTAGACAAGTCATAACAAATAATCGACAAGTTGCTCTTTTGAGGGTTCACCCCCTTCAGCGTACAAATCTTCTCCACCGCCCGTACGTTCAGGGCATCGCATCCTATGGCATACACCGTGTCGGTAGGATAAATAATCAGTTCTCCGTCCCTCAGCATTTTAAGGGCCTTGGCCATCTCACGGGGATTCGGGTTTTCCGGATAAATTCTAATCAGCATGATTTCTTTCCTTTTTATAGCCTACAAAGGTATCATTTTCTTTTGGTTTCACAGCAACAAGCTTACAATATAATGAAAAACCGGAGAGCCATGCTTCAAAATATAATTTTTTCGTATCTTTGCGTGCAGTTAGACGAAAAAATAGACTCAAAAACATTACAAAATGGCAAAAATAACCAAAGAAATGGCTTTGCACTATCATGAACAGGGCAAGCCGGGTAAAATCGAAGTGGTGCCAACCAAGCCCCACAGCACACAAACGGATCTCTCATTGGCTTATTCGCCCGGCGTGGCGGAACCGTGCCTCGAAATAGAAAAGAACCCGCAGGATGCCTACCGCTATACGGCCAAGGGCAACCTCGTGGCAGTAATATCCAACGGTACCGCCGTCCTTGGGTTGGGCGACATCGGTGCTTTGGCCGGTAAACCAGTAATGGAAGGAAAAGGACTGCTCTTCAAGATATATTCGGGCATCGATGTGTTCGACATCGAGGTGAACGAGAAAGACCCCGAAAAGTTCATCCAAGCCGTGAAGACCATCGCGCCGACTTTCGGCGGCATCAATCTGGAAGACATCAAGGCACCCGAATGCTTTGAAATCGAACGCCGTCTGAAAGAGGAACTCGACATTCCCGTCATGCACGACGACCAGCACGGTACGGCCATCATCTCCAGTGCCGGACTGTTGAATGCACTGGAAGTGGCCGGAAAGAAAATCGAAGACGTGAGAATCGTTGTGAACGGAGCCGGAGCTTCGGCCGTATCCTGCACAAAACTGTATGTGTCGCTCGGCGCACGGTTGGAAAACATCGTCATGCTGGACAGCAAGGGTGTGATCTCAAAAGACCGTACCGACCTGAACGAGCAGAAGCGTTACTTCGCCACCAGTCGTACGGACATCCATACGTTGGAAGAAGCCATCAAGGGCGCCGACGTATTCCTCGGCTTGTCGCGCGGCAATGTGTTGAGCAAGGACATGGTGCGCAGCATGGCTCCGTCGCCCATCGTGTTCGCATTGGCTAACCCGGTACCCGAAATCTCGTATGAGGACGCCATGGATTCGCGTCCCGACGTGTTGATGGCTACCGGACGTTCCGACTATCCGAACCAGATAAACAACGTCATCGGATTCCCTTATATCTTCCGTGGCGCCTTGGATACCGGTGCCACGGCCATCAACGAAGAAATGAAACTGGCCGCCGTACGGGCTATCGCAGGCATTGCCAAACAACCCGTGCCGGACGTGGTGAACGAGGCTTACCACGTGAACAACCTCACTTTCGGTCCTTCATATTTCATCCCGAAACCGGTAGACCCGCGCCTCATCACCGAGGTGTCCATGGCTGTGGCCAAAGCTGCCATGGAAAGCGGAGTGGCCCGCAAGCCCATCGAAAACTGGGACGCTTACGCCCTCCACTTGAAGGAACTGATGGGGTATGAGTCGAAACTGACCCGCCAGTTGAGAGATACGGCCCGCCGCAATCCCCAACGCGTGGTGTTTGCCGAGGGTATCCACCCCAACATGCTGAAAGCCGCCGTGGAAGCCAAGGCTGAAGGCATCTGCCATCCTATCCTGTTGGGTAACGACGAGCGTATCGAGAAATTGGCGAAGGAACTCGATCTCAGCCTGGAAGGCATCGAAATCGTCAACCTGCGCCACGACCGCGAAGCCGAACGCCGCGAACGTTATGCCAAGATACTGGCCGAGAAGAAAGCCCGCGAAGGTTATACATTCGAAGAGGCCAACGACAAGATGTTCGAGCGCAACTACTTCGGCATGATGATGGTAGAGACTGGCGAAGCGGACGCATTCATCACGGGCGTGTACACCAAATATTCCAATACGATCAAGGTCGCCAAAGAAGTCATCGGCATACAACCGGAATACAACCATTTCGGTACCATGCACATCATGAACAGTAAGAAAGGTACGTACTTCCTGGCGGACACACTTATCAACCGCCATCCCGACACGGAAACGATGATAGACATTGCACGGCTATCCGAAAAGACCGTGCGTTTCTTCAATCACGAACCGGTCATCGCCATGTTGTCCTATTCCAATTTCGGAACGGACACATGCGGAAGCCCGGCCAGCATCCATAAAGCCGTAAAGTACATGCAGGAGAACTACCCGAACCTACCCATCGACGGCGAGATGCAGGTGAACTTCGCCATGAACAACGAGCTGCGCGACCGTAAGTACCCGTTCACTCGCCTACAGGGTAAGGAGGTCAATACCTTGGTATTCCCGAACCTGAGTTCGGCCAATGCCGGTTACCAGTTACTCCAGGCTCTGAATGGAGACGAAATAGAGATGATAGGCCCTATCCAGATGGGGTTGAACAAACCTATTCATTTCACCGACTTCGAAAGTTCCGTACGCGACATCGTGAACATCACGGCCGTAGCGGTCATCGATGCCATCGTGATGAAGAAAAAGAATCAATAACCCACGGGGTATACTAAACGAAATCAGGATGCACAGCCTCTCCCTTGGCAGTGCATCCTGATTCGTTTATTATAAACGGGGCATTATTTATCCCCTTCCTATGCCCTTTCCCTCAAGCACCTTGTCCAAATAACGGTACCCCACATATCCGCAAACCGCAGCCGCCAAAGCCCAAACGGAAGCTGCGACGGCACCGCCGCACAACTCCACCAAAGTCGTATCCGTATCTTCCGTACACCAAATCATGGCAACACCCACAAAGTTATTGAAGACATGAGCCGCCACCGGAATCCAAATCGTACCCGACCGCCAGTACAACCAGCCCAAAACCCAACCAAAAACTACGGCTCCCGGTATTTGCGCCGGATTGCCATGTACGGCTCCGAATATCAAGGCTGAAAGCAAAATGGCCATCCACGGACGCATCCTGTGCCGGATAAGATGCCGCTGGATTCCCATCCGGAACACCAGTTCCTCGGTAACAGGTCCGACTAAGACGATAGCCAAGACTCCCCAAGGGTTATACACAAGCGTGGCAAATACATCCTTATTCAAGTCCTCTAATGTCAAAGTCTCCAGCAACAGGTTTACAATAAATATGACGGGCAACATCCATAAAACCACGACGGCGTATACAGGCCATTTTATTTGCCTGAAACGGAAACTTTTACGGTCTGTCCATCTCAACAAAGTCATCACCGCCCATACCACAGCCCCGTTTAATAACAGAGAAATCCCCAAGGCCGATGGAGAAGTTGCCAATGCGTTCACATCCAAACGTCCTTCGTGAAGCAGATCCGAAAGATTGAAAAAGAACAAGACTACCAAGGAAGACAAAACCTGGGCCAACAAAAAAATAATCACCAGACAAACCGTACGTTTCATACCAATCTCCTTTCCAAGCTATTGCTCTTTATTTAAAATCATTCTCACCATAGCCTCATCCTCGCGAAGCTGATGAACCAATTCCCCTTTGTTCCTGAACTTCCTTTCGTCTCTCAAACGCCTGACGAAACTCAACGTCAAGCGACAACCGTACAAATCCCCGGCAAAATCCAACAAATGTACTTCTATGGTGCGATTCTCACCGTTTTCCATCGTCGGCCGAAGACCGATATTCAACATTCCGCCCCAAACGTGTTCCTCTCCTCCTGTTTTTCCTTTGACCCAAACGGCATATACGCCGTTTTTCGGAATCAGCTTCTGCGCATCCTCTACCTGTATATTCGCCGTAGGAAAGCCCAGTTCATGCCCTACGTGGAAACCATGAACCACACGTCCCGTAATTTCGTACGGACGGGTCAGGCAACGTGCCGCCATTCCTACCTCGCCTTCGGCCAGACAAGCCCTGACCATGGACGAACTTACGTTCACCTCGCTCATGGCAAAGGCATCCGCACGAACGACTTCCATCCCCAATTCCCGTCCATATTCCACATATTCCGCAAATCCCTCCGAACGGTCATGTCCGAAACGATGGTCGTATCCGATAATCAAGACCTTTACAGATAACTTCTCTTTCAGTATTTCAGCCATAAAGCGACGGGCTGACAAAGCTGCCAATGCAGTAGTGAAATCCAACGTCAGGCAACAATCCGCTCCCGTCGTAGCCAACTGCTCGCATTTCTCATCATACGTGGTCAACAACTGAGGCTGATAAGCGGCTTGCATGACTTGGCGCGGATGCGTACGGAAAGTGATCAGCAAGGAAGCCAAATCGTGCCCGGCGGCATAACGGGTCAACTGCCGTATCAAAAAGCGATGCCCCCGGTGCACGCCGTCGAAAAAACCAATCGTGGCGACACAAGCCTGATAAGGTAAGGGGTCAGTAAGCGTGATAAACTTCATTCTCCTCCGTCATTACTCCAACAAACTGAACCAATCTTCCGGCTGCCGGGAATGGAACACCTGTATACCCAAACTCTCTGCCATCCTGCAATTTTCGGAAGAGTCGTCGACAAACAATGTCTCTTCCGGCTTCAACCCGGCTTCCGACAACACCTTACGGAATATCCGTTCGTCCGGTTTGGCCAGATGCATCTGGAAGGACAGGAATATGCGGTCGAAACAATCTCCCATCTCCAGCCCCGTAGAAGCCATCAATTCACGGCATGAATATGCCCAGTGCATGGCATTCGTATTACTGAGCATATAAGTGCGGTAATCCGTCCGCAGATTACGGATGGTTTGCATGCGACAAGCCGGAATCCCGACCAACATCTTATTCCAAGCCCGAAAGATTTCTTCATCTTTCACATCCGCCCCGACTTTCTTCCGCACATAAGTGCAAAACTCATCCGGTGACATCTCTCCGGTTTCCATCAAGGCAAACACTCCGTCCTGCACATAATCATTGATATAAGCGTGGGCTTCAAAGCCCAACGCCTCAAAAGCATGAACCGCTGCCTGCTTGTCCAAATCCACGATAATACCGCCGAAATCGAAAATAATATTTTTTATCCGTTTATCCATTTCATTCTGCTTTTTTCCGGCAAAGCCGTTTAAAGAGACGACCTGCCTCTCCTACCCATAATACAAGAGAGCTTACAGCAAGCAATATCCCCCAGTCCCTGGCCGCCAAAGGTACAGTGCGGAATACCGGCCCGCCGAACTGTACAATCAGCCACTGACCACACAGGATAAGACATAATACGGTCAACACGCCGGCACACCGGGAAAGATGTTTGAAAGCCGAATCTGTCGTAGAATAAGTCTTTGCATTCAACAAATTCCAGAACTGCAACAAGACAAAGAATGTGAAAAACAGGGTCAAATCATATACATCCATTCCTCCGGTGATTTCTATACGGAGAAGCATGGCCAACAAGAACACGACAAAAGCTGTCCCATAACCCAATATCGATGTCCATATCGGACGTGTGATGATGAATTGCCCTACAGGACGCGGCTTCTCGTTCATCACGTTCGGGTCGGCCGGTAACGAAGCCAAAGCCAAAGCCGCAAAAGTATCCATGATGATATTCACCCACAACATTTGGGTAACGGTCAACGGAAGAGTCGTCCCCATGAACGCGCCGATAAGCACGACCAGCAAAGCGGTGAAATTAATAGTCAACTGGAACATGACAAAACGTTGGATATTCTTATACAACGATCGTCCCCACATGACAGCCGTGACGATGCTACGGAACGAATCGTCAAGCAATGTAATGTCACTGGCTTCCTTGGCTACCGAAGTCCCCGACCCCATCGACAGGCCGACTTGGGCAAAGTTCAACGCCGGAGCATCGTTCGTCCCGTCGCCGGTCACAGCCACGACTTCTCCCTCCGTCTGCAACAACTTCACCAACCGTTGCTTGTCCAACGGACGGGCACGGCTCATCACCTTCAAGTCCTTGATACGTTGCAGGGCTTCTTCGTCGCTCAACGCAGCAAAGTCAACACCCCGCATGCAATTCTTCTTTTCGTCGTCTCCTTCTTTCCACAAACCGATTTGACGGGCTATTTCCACAGCGGTACCCGTGCTGTCGCCCGTCACGACCTTGATTTGCACCCCGGCCTTCAAGCAGTTCTCCACGGCCTGGGGCACTTCCGGGCGCACGGGGTCGCTAATAGCCGCCAAGCCCAACAAGGTCAACCCGCCGGATTGTACCAAAGCCGCACAATCATCTTCCGTATCCGCCACTTCCTTATAAGCCAGCAACAAAGTACGCTGAGCGTGCATCTGCCAGTCTTTCAGTTGGACGTGATACCCTGCAATTTGCTCTTCCGATAAACCCCGGCAAAGTCCCAAAACGATTTCCGGTGCCCCTTTCACATATACAACCTTTCGTCCCAACACGGAGGAATTCACTATCGTAGCCATATATTTCCGCTCTGAAGAGAAAGGCAGACGAGCCACTTCTTCCACTCCTTGGCGCACCTTCATATAATCCGAACCGCGCCCTTGCATCCAAAGCAACAAAGCCACTTCCGTGGGATTTCCCAACCCCTCCGTACGGGATTCATTCAAAAAGGCAGTCGTATTGCAGGCGATAGCTTCATCCAAGAGTGCCGAATCCTCATCTTGCATCAGCATTTGCGACACGGTCATGCGATTTTGTGTCAATGTTCCGGTCTTGTCCGTACAAATCACCGTAATGGCCCCCATCGTCTCGCAAGCATGCATCTTACGTACCAGGTTATTGGTCTTCAGCATACGACGCATATTCAATGCCAGACTTAACGTCACAGCCATCGGCAATCCCTCGGGAACAGCCATGACAATCAACGTCACAGCCATCATGAAATTATTCAGCACCATCCCAAACACATGCCAATAGTTCTCACTCCCCCACATATCGACCTTGGGGACATATTCCATCAAACCATGTACCGTAAATATCGTAAACGTAAGGAATGCCACGGTATAGCCTATCTTACTAATGAAACCGGCCAAACGGTCCAACTGTTTGTTCAATGGGGTCTTCTCACCGGTCAGCACCGTCGCTTCGCGAGCTACCTGACCAATCTCCGTATGGTCGCCCACAGCTATCACACGAGCCGTAGCACTCCCCTCTACAATGGTCGTGCCACGCATCAATCGATTCGTGGCATACGGGGCATTTTTATCAAAATCCGAATGATCCGTACTTTTCCGCGTAACCGGCTCTCCCGTCAGATTCGATTCATTCACCTGCAAACTTTCAGCCTTCAACAACTCGGCATCGGCAGGTATCTCGTCTCCGGTTTCCAACATGATGATGTCTCCCACCACAAGTTCCTTACGCGGAACCTCACACACCTGTCCGTTACGTACAACCCGTACAAGCGCCTCGCTTCCCAAAGCATTCAACACATCGAATTTACGGGCGGCATCGTACTCAAAATAAAAGCCGATGCCTGTAGCCAACAATATGGCACACACGATTCCTATGGTCTCTGCAAATTCATTTTCCACAAAAGCGACTACAAAAGACAGCAAGGCGGCTACCAACAATATCCGTATTACGGGATCCTGGAATTTCTCCAGATAAAGCCTCCACATTGAAGGGCGTTTTGGCGGGGTCAGTTCGTTACTCCCATGACGGGCACGGCTCTCTTCTACTTGCCGGTCATTCAAACCGACACTCAACCAATCAGTCTCTTTTGTACTCATCTTTACCTTAAATTATATGCGATTTCTGTTTCATACATCATTCCACGATGCGAAAATACAATAGTTCCGGCAATATTGAAAGCTTTTCCCTCCATTTTTTACCTTTATTGTTTGCATATCTCAATAAATCATATTACTTTTGCACTGCAATTTCAAAAAGAAGTTGTTTCGGACTTGTAGCTCAGTTGGTTAGAGCAACAGACTCATAATCTGGAGGTCCCTGGTTCAAGCCCAGGCTGGTCCACATTAGAAATCAAGCACTTACAGAGTTTCTGTAGGTGCTTTTTCTTTTACAGGTGACCTTCAGGTGACCTTTTTGAAGCGAAACTCTGCGTTAGTGACATTCTGAAATTTCATTGGATTGCAGAGAATTTTTATAGATTTTTATCCTACTGCAAACTTGATACTGCGGAATGTAATGCACATACTAACACGCTTTCTCTTTCTGAAAAGACCTTTTTCAAAGAAGAGAGCAAACAAAATCTCGGCCTTGGCAAATATCAGATGCGCAACTTCTCCTCTCAGATTGCCTGCATAGCTATTATTGCCATGCAGTACAACATACTCTCCGCCGCCAAGCGGTTTACCACTATGCTACTATCGGTGGCTTGTTTAAAGATGCTGTTGGAAAAAGCGAAGAACTCAGTGTAACAGAACGAATATGGAAAGCTTTGGAAGAACTGGTTACAGAGATAGCACAATGCTTCGGCATCGAGGATGAAAACATCTTCGGACTGCTGGTCAACAGAACTGATACACTTAACCATTTTGTTCAATTTTATTAACTAAGAAACGCGAGTTAGAAACTTGAATTATATTTTATTAGGCATCATACATTGTTTTCTCGCAGAGAATCGTTAACTTTGCAACATGAAAAAGTATATTATAACATTATTTGTTTCATTGATGGCCGTTTTTTCCTATGGTCAATCAGTATATATGCATGAAGCCCAAGAAGAAGCTGCTGATTCGTCTAATGATGGCAACCTTTTATATGGATTATTAGGATTAGGAGTATTGTTTCTTCTTGTAAAAATAATAGGTCTAATTTTCAAATGTCTAGCTGAGAATAAGAAAAAAAGAGAAGATATATTCAAACGACTAGAGCAAGAGAAACTTAATCAGAAGATCAAGGAAAGTTATAGAATTGAAAAATTAAATAAAGAAAAATTTATTGTAGGCCTAACATGTCAGAATACAATAAATATCGACGGTTTTGATGCTGTTGATTTAGGTTTAGGCGACGAATATGACAATCCGCTATGGGGAACTCAGAATATAGGAGCCGAGAATATTACAGATATTGGAAAGAAATATATTTGGGGCTATATTGAATCGGTAGATACATTAGATGAAGAAACGATGTTCAATCATATCGTTTTTCACAAATTTAAGAGTCAAACAATTGAGGAACTTAATGACGAAATTGTAACCGATGAAGGAGATTTCATGGGAATGTTTGAACATGATGCAGCGTCAAAAGAAAGAGGAGGCAATTGGATGACTCCTAGTATACAATATATTGAAATGCTCATAAATGGCTGTAAATGGGAATATATTGATAAGTATGGGATAAAAGGATGGAAAGTTATAGGTCCAAATGGAAATTATATTTTCATTCCATATCCGGAGAGAAAATATGAATTAGAGTCATATTTATCGTCCACACCAGATCAAAATGACAATAAAGTCACAAAAAACGAAAACGGAACCTTCAGGTGTGCGATGTGTTTGCAAAAGGATAGAAATAACAACCCAGAAGTAGTAAGTATGTGGAGAGGTATAAAAGGATATATAAGACCTATAGCTTACGAACCAATGGAATATACTAATTGTATTACAGAATATGAATGGTGATTATATTCTCCTTGATAAAGAGGTTTTAGCCGTCGAACCCCTGCTACAAATGTCCCCAATCCTGGCTACCTGTTTTGCGTACTCTTCGTCAGCGTTGATAGCTTTGCAGAAGCTAATAAAGTCTTCGATGCCGTCAGCGCAGAAAGCTAGGTCGGTAAAGTGTTATTCCACCGAGAGAATGATTTTGACAATCATTCTTGTCTATATTGGAAAAATTAATGGACTTTTCTTGGCTCACCCGATAAATATAGGGGATTACCAATTGCGACCAGCCTGGAAGGCTGTACACATCGGCTTGCCGATGTAGGTAACCGCGTACATACTCGGAACGATAGTGACGAGGATGTGCGCGGTTATGCATTTAAGCAAGCTATAGCCTGGAAGGCTGTACCTTGGTCTTTCATTACATAGCAGAATAATCGCATCTAAAGCAATTTTGCAAGAGTTTAATGTCGAGGTAAAGCCTTCCAGGCAAGTCTTAGCTGTCCCCATGTTTTATCTGGTGAGCCCTTTTCTTTGCCGTACGACACAGAGAAATCCTAATGATTTGGGTTTAAGTCATAGGGCAAATGACATTCCTCTCATCTGAAAGATGCCCATAAAGCCACTGCAAGCATACAGGACGTATAAACACCAAATATGATTTTCATCCAGCGGTCAGATAGCCAAATGCCTTCATTGTTGCGGAGGTGTTTGGCTAATTCTGTCCTGTGGTTTTCCATCATCTGCTCCAAAACCTTTTGGTGATGTGTAAGCAATTCCTTGTCCTTGGAGATTTGAGAATCCACGTATTTCTTCAATTTTGCCAACTCACTTTCTTCAACCTTTGCAGGAATGACGGTGTTCTGTTCCGCCTTGGCAATAGCCTTGCAAATGCTACTTACAACATTGTCCGCACTGTCCGCAGCAGCTTGTAAAGCCTTCTTCGCCATGTTCTCCCTATTAAGGGTGTTTCTCAGACTGCTGTGAATATCCAAGAACTCCTTTCTCAATTCCTCGACTTCGCTAAGAAGTTTACGCAAGGAAACCAACTGATTGTCGATAGCCTCAATTGTGTTCTGTGTTTCCATTTGGGTTTTCTCTCTTTGTTGTTCGGGTGAGAACTGTTCAAGTTCCGCACGAAGTGAATCTGTGTCTGTTATCTTCATAATGATATAAAAGTTTTATTGTTATCGTCTGTAACCCGATTTTGGTTTGCGTCCTAACTTTACCGTTGCCGCTTGCGCACAACGACGTGCCCAGTCTTTCTCGTCTTCATCCCTGTCACGTCCCCAACCCTGGTCAGAGGAACTGCCACCTCCACCGCCGGATGGAGCTACATCAGGAACGGCAAGCATAGTGAAGTATGCCATCGCCAGATTGGTAAGTGGCTTCCAGTTGGCAACCTCACGATAGTCAAATTCATCATCAAAAAAACGGATGACGTTGGTAGGGATATAACGTATAAAGTCCTTGCCGTCATGTTCTATGCTTATCTTGTCCCTGTCCGATGCCGGCTTGATGTACTTATCTACAATAAAGGTATTGCGCTGCTCTTGTCCGCTGACAGCACTTGACATCTGCATAAGGGTGGGCTTTTCTTGTAAAACAGAGGTCTGTTTATGCACCGGTCTTTGTGCCTGACGATTATCTCTCTGGTGCAGTTTCGCCCAAGTGCTTTCTATCTTCGATGCCATGAAGTTTCTTCCTGTCCCCAATTCTGAAGCCTTGTATTTCACATTGCCTTTTCGTAGGACATAGCCACGAACAACATCCCCTTTGTCAATACGCAAACGGACATCATAGCCTTTCGCTTCCAGTTTCCTTACATACACATTCCATGACCATTGCGGCATGGACTTCAATACAGCCATGCAGTCCTCTGATGCCGTTTGGATGTTTGTCTTGCGTATAGTCTGGGCAGTTTTCCAGCCTCGCTTGCGAGCCACCGCTTCCGCTGCCCGTTGTGCGCGGAGGTGTATTTGATGATCATTGTTGATATCCCCATCCTCATCCACACGACACACCGCGGCATGAAGATGCGGCACACCGCTGTCGGATTCCTCATGTAACCAGACGGTATGCTTACTTCCTGTAATGTTCGTCTTAGGAGAAACCACATTTCCCTTATCATCATAGATTATTTGCTTGTCGAACTCTTCCGTAAACTCTTCCCACAACTCCTGCCAGTCCGCAGACGTAAAATCCCTTGTATGTTCCTTTGCAGGACTAATCTCCATGTGCAGGATGGTGTTCTTTATGTTCGGACGATTGGCTGTAGACATTTTCATGTCAAGCCATATTCCCATCGCATCCATGCCGGATGGCAGATGCCTGTCAGAAACGTGGATTATTAGTTCGGGATGTTTCTTGCGCTGTGACTCACCCTTGATGTAACGAATGGCGTTGATACCGTATGAGATAGCCTTTGCCTTACCTATCATGCGTTACCTCCTTCCTTTTCCGGTCTTGTTGTACGTGGCGCGAAGATGCCGTTCCGCATGACAGACTTCAGATAATCCTCTACAAGGTTGGTAATGTTTGCCACCTTGTTGTACCACTCGAACATCATTCGGTGGTTACGGAACAAAGCCAGTTTCTCGTCACGGCTCAACCCCGAAAGTGCGTTGGCGAAATTCACTATGTCAGCACGGCTGTTGCCAAGATGCCGCAGCAATTCTTTTTCCTCATCCGTAAGCCTTGCCCTGAGGTTCACGCTGTGAAAAAGGGAACGTGCGAATGCACTCAACTTCATACCACTATGCGCAGCGTCATGCTTTGCCTTGCTGTGTTCTTCCTCCGTCAGTCTGATGGTGACGGTACGACAAAGCCTGTCCTTGGACCTCGGCTTCTTTTTGGCGGTTGTCTTTCCGCCAGTATTCGTTTCTTTGTTATGTCTCATGTTCTACGTCTTCTAAAATTCGTTGTTATATAAAAAGGTTGGAGGATGCGAGCCAGCGAGTTGCCACATCATGCGACTGCCAAGGAGTATGCGAGAATGTCGGAGGGTGAAAAGAGCGCAGCGATTGTAACACAACGGCATATCTCGCAATACTTCTCGCTTTACCATCCTCTATTTATCCATGTTGTTGGAGCTTCGCTCTTGCTCGTCAGATATTCATTGAGGTCTTTATATCCCTCATACTCATTGGCGGCATCAATACATTTGTTGCCTAATACTTCCATTATCTGTTTCGTTGCCGACCCACCTGCCGCATCATTATCCAAGTGGCAAACCACATGGGAATATGTGGCAAGGACAGGTAGCGTATGGGGAATATTGACAATGGAATTGAGCACTACCGCATCGCAACTTCCGTGAAGTGTGAAGTAGGAAAGGTAATCTATGAATCCCTCAAACACATGACAAGTCGGTTTGTTGTTCGTTATTGTGGTAATTGCTTTAGGAGCAATGCACCCTTTGAAGTAAGGATTGCGAAGCTCATAACCACTGCCATTATTCTTGAACCCTATGGCGAAGTATTTCTTGCCGTTGCTTGTGTAGTGTATCTCTTTGCACTGACTCTTGGCAAGATTGGGATTGATGCCTCGTGACAAGAGGTAGTTGAGCAGGGCTGTATGCGTCAGTTCTTTCACCTCGACATCTTCAAACGAATTGCTTTCTTTTGCCTTGGTTGATACAACAGGTGGAATAGGGACAACGGAAACTTGGCTCATCAAGCGAAGCACTTCAGAGACATCTTGCGTGTTGTACAGTTCCATTGCCAATGCAAGGATGTTGCCACCTTTGCCCAGTCCGAAGTCATACCAGAGGTTTCTGCTTATGTCCACCTTGAACGAGGCGGTTCGCTCGCTGTGCAGCGGCGACAGATACCACCAGTTATTTCCTTTCTTGTTTATAGGCTTATATCCTCTACTTGTGAGGAAGTCGTATATTTGGATGTTTTTTACTTCTTGTATAGTCATATCGTTGTTGTTGAATTGATGAATTGTTGAGATTTATGGCTGGTGAAAAGAAAAATTGATTTCTTTTTTGCCCAGTCATACCCTTTTGTTGAATCCTTGTTGAACCGTATCTGTTTGATTATCATCTTATCATACTTCATTTTCAACGTTTCAACAACTCAACAAGGATTATATTCCAAATGAGTCTATGAACTCTTTGGTCACAGTGTAGAAACGTCCGACCCTGCTGATGGACGAGACCCGACCAGGCTTGGTGTAGTCACATTGATAGGCAAGATAGGTCAGTGCATTGTGAGCAGGGGTAAGTCGCCAGACATCTTTCACGACCTTTCGTATCTGCCATTGCTCCACCTTTACACCGTTCATGGTCAGTAACGGTATTAAGTCTTGAGGGATGAACGACAGCTTGTCAACGTGTTGCGTTTCCATAATGTCACGTATCAGCTCTACCATATCCAACTCCGTATGGTTGCGGTTGCACTGGATAATGCGGTCAAGAGCCTCTGTCCTGATAAGGGTAGGATGAAACCACATACGCCCCTCTTTGTTGGTGGAGAGTGTGCGGTGCTGGAGATAATAGAGGAATGCAGGTATCTGTTCCTTTAGCTTTTGCAGGAAATTGGTATCATCGCTTTCAAGTGGTCGGATTTTACGCACCCAATAGCGGTTTTCTCCCGGGTCAATGATAACAGGGTAAAGTTCGTTGTTGGAACATAGTACGAACTTGGCAAAGAAGTTTACCTCCTGTCTGTCTTTACCCTTGGCCTCTACCTTGTAGGTTTGGGCTGTGCTTAGGTTCTTCAATCGCTCTGAATCTTCTCTACGACTCAACAGCACCTCGTCCACAACGATGAGTAGCTTGCCAGCCCAGTCTGCATTGAACTGGCTCCTAAAATCCTCGTTTGTATTAAAGGTGGCATTGTCCTGAAAGATACTTTTCAGAAAGTTCAGGAAAGTGGTCTTTCCTGTGTTTCGTTCCTCTGACACCAATAACAGGATGGGGAGTTTCTGAGTCGGCTGCATATAAAGCAACTGCATATAGTCCAACCCCAGTTCGTATTGCTCCTCAAAGATGTGGTGTAGCAGTTTTTCAATATATGAGAAATTCCCTTCTGCCGGAACATGGTCAATTGGTTCATACAGATTATAGAAACCTGCAACATCCTTTTGATAGTCTGTGTGACTTGGCACTGTGCAAAAACCATTATATTTATCAATAGTAGGGATATTGTGCTTACCATAATCTTGTCGGATAGTGCCAAAGCTCCATTGCAATCTGCGGGTAGTCATCGTTCCATCTGCCAAAGGCTGCTGCACTACCTTATATATAGTAGTGCCTACTCGAATGTATTGTTCTTCCATAATGCTTGCTTTTAGATTAAACATTTGGATTAGCGCTATTAGCAGTTTGTACTTTAGCTTTCAGAAGTGAGGAGATTTCCTTCTTCGAGTAAAGATTACGTCCTCCCAATTTGTGAACTATAATTCTTCCCTCCTTCTGCATACGCCACAAGGTGGTATAGGTTATGTGGAGTCGTTCACATACCTGATCGCGAGTAAAATACTCGTCACTCTCTTCTGGTGTCAAATCGGTCTGTGGCTTTTTCCCAACTAATTCTTCCACCAATTCAGAAATAACCTGTTTCAGGTCATCCTTCTGTAACATTATAAAATTGCCTTGCATATCATGTTGTTTTAATAATTACGCTGCGAAATTACGATGGAATAAAATGAAAGCACCTCGGTAAAAATCATGACGATTTCTGCCGAGGTGCTTTTAACGGAACAGCGTTTCTTTTTAACAAATCAAGCCTTTATGATGCGATCAATATACATCTGGAGAAAGTAAGGTGCGCAGTCTTATGCTTATCAACTTTGCCTGTTCTTTTCCTGTTTGAACAGTCTTTTCTGATAAACTCAAATTATAGTCGTTGCCACGTTCACTGACAATGGCATTATAAAGGGCTTCTCCCCAATCAAAGCCAGACTTAAATCCAAGGGATGGGAATTTTTCCAAGATGGCTGTATGGAAAGTACGATAGTTATAGGTATCATTAAGCAAGCTTCCATTGGTCAGCGCAGCAAAAATATAAGCAAGAATAGAATCCGTATCATTCGTTTCCATCCATTCGGTGAGTATTTTTTCTATCTCGTTGGTAAGAAGTTCTGCATGAGGTTGTATAAGCATTTCTTCAAGCAGGACACAGACTTGCTTACGTCCACGTCTACCTTTACTCTCTTGTAATGCAGAATTAGCTACATCTTTGACTACACGATTGTTTGCTGCTTTCCATGTGCCTTTAGTGTAAGTCGCTTTATCCATACTGGTAAGCATCAAAGAACGCATAATTTGCTCACCAAAGTTTTTCTGCCCAAAAGAAGGCTTCTCTCCCATTATTGTTTTGGATAATAAATCGGCGGCCTTCACGAAACCATTATCAAATATCATCCAATAGAACACACTGAACAAGAAAGGATTATTGTGCTGCAATTTGTCTTTTGTTTCCTCTTGGTTAAACGTAGAGGTGAACAACTCAGTCAATTTTTCGTGTGCTTGCTGACTAACATTAGAAAATTGAGCTTTGTTGTAGCTCTCGGTTCCTGGGCATAGGCTTAACAACAATTCGGTGATACCTTTTATTCCATCAAGTGACAGTAGTTCTATCAAGTATGAAATGCCTTTGAGGGCGAAGCTCATGTCACCCTCGTATGCTTTTGTGAAGAGATTTATGAACTCTTGATATTCTTTCGGGTGTTCATAATGCCAACGGCGCAAACGCAAAAGATTCAAATCTTGGTCTGATACCTCTTGAGTCTCCTGTTCTTTATCCTGCAAGTAGAGTTTAATCCCATCTTTGATGTATTGTGCATCTGTAGATTGTTCGAATTTAGTCATGGCACTTTCTATTTCCTCAAGCCCATTATCCAATTCCAAATAGCAATACATACAACAAGCAGCCACATCTCCTTTTTCTGCGGCTTTAGAGAAGGTGTTTATTATGTTCTCAACAGGCATATTCTTTGCTGCCATTGCCTCTAAAAGCATATTTTGAAGCGAGTCAGTTTCATCGTATTCAGCCACATTGGTTCCATCTTGTGATAGAATGTCCAATGTGGAATGAATCTTGCTTTTGAACTCTGCATAGATTTCTTGGTTCGCCTCAAACCATTCCTTCATCTTATTGCCCATAAGTGTTATTTTAGCTAATAGGGTTAATCTTTAAGACAAGCCAAAGGAATGACTTTCACGCCATCCTGACGAGTGTATGCCATGCTTCCACCAGTCATCACTATCAGCAAATCTGGTTCCCGAATGGGCATCTGTTTCTCTGTTGTGTTATGTTCCTGTATAAGCCTTTTGAGTTCAAGCAGATGCTTGGCTCCATCGTCAATCTCACGACTGCCAAGTTTGCACTCTATCAAGGCATACCGTCCATCTTCCAGATGCAGCACTATATCCGCTTCCAAATCATATCGATCATGATAATAAGACACGTGACTGTTTAAGTCTATAGTATATGCCTTTAAGTCACGAATACACATCTGTTCAAAGATAAAACCAAACGTCTTGAGCTGCATGCTCAACGCTTCAGGAGACAACCCCAAAAGAGCAATCGGAATGGAAGGGTCGCAGAAACATCGTTTCACACCACTCCTGATAGCAGTTTTACTTCTAATGGCAGGACACCATGCACTGACGTTTTGAATGACAAACAGCTTTTCCAAAGCAGAAACATAGTCATCAAACGTATCTACATGACAGCTCACTTCACCAGAAGAGATTACATCATCTATAAGAGATTTCTTCTTGACCAAGGTAGAAACATTACGAGCATACGCCCGAAGTATCATGCTTGTCAGTTTGGCATCCCGTCTCTTTCTATCAATACCTGAAATATCGTCTAAACAAATGGTTTGAACATAATTCTTTGCCACCAGCAATTGAGCTTTGGGGGTACGAGCCAATAAAGAAGCTGGCCATCCACCTCGTGATGCAGCAAAGATTAGGTCTTCTATGCTCATCTTGGACATCTTGCCATCAATGTCATAATCTGGATTGTTGAAAAGTTCTTTCAACGAAACTTCACCTGTAGATTCTTGTGATTCCCACAAACTCATCGGTAACATACGTAACCGAGCTATGCGACCTGCTCCTGAGTGATGTATTTGAGATTTATCAACAGCATTAGAACCAGTAAGGATAAATTGCCCGGGGACTTGACGGTCGTCAACAGTTGTTCGAACCGCATCCCACAACATTGGAGCGTCCTGCCACTCGTCAATAAGACGGGGCGTATCTCCATTTAACAGAATGGAAGGCTTAGTTTTTGCAGTGACTAAATACTCGTCACGCATACCTGGGTCTTGCATTTTTAAGATGCTGTTTGCAAGTTGGGACGCAGTAGTAGTTTTACCACACCATTTTGGTCCCTCTATCAATACAGCTCCAAATGCATCAAGTAAATCTTTCAACAGGGCATCGGCTGTTCTTTTATAATAGTTCATAGCTCACATTTTTTGTTCTGATTGCAAAAGTACGGAATATCTGTTAATTTTGCAACTAAATCGGTGTTTTTGTGGCAATCTAATCCGCTTTTTTGTGGCATTTCAATCTGTGTTTTTGTGGTATTTCAATCTGTGTTTTTGCGATAAGTGGCTAAAACTAATCGGATAAATTAGATAGTAACTCCATTCTGTCCTCTTCACTTAACTCCTTCAACATATCAAGCAAGGCCTTCTTATCTACAATGGGAGCAGCGTCCTTGGGCTTCTCATTGAGTAGATAATGGTTATACTCCAGCATCTTTGCAAGAGGATAGGCACCGATATAATTGGAAGTAATGTCACCGCCGCCACTATGCCCCATGCTGTCGCTTATATATTTATAAGGTACGACACCAGAGTTATTGAGGTTGGTAGCGAAGCTGTGCCTTGCCCAAGTGGGTGATGGCGCCTGTTCCATATCCAATAGTTTGGCAACTTTTGCCATGTGCTCACGTATATATCTGTTGTAGCGTTGGATAACCCATATCTCTTGTTCTGGTGTGATTAGCTCACTCATGATGGGGAACACCCTCCGCCCAAGTTTTGGAACATTGCCATACCGGTTGAGTATCTCTTGAATCTCGGAAGTGACAGGAAATATCACTTCGCTGGCACTCTCGTTCCGCTCACGAGTTTTGTGGCGAAGGAAACGAAGCTGTTTGCCATGAGTGGCATAGTATAGTTCATCATAAGTCAGTCGGAGTGTATCAGCAAGGTTCTGTCCATCGCCCAGATACATAAAAAGGAATAGTCCAAGGTCGCGAAATATGGCATACTTCTCTCTGCCGAGGAACAGCTCGTTTCCATCTTTATCTTTTGCCTCGTCTGCTTTCCAAAAGTCATAGAGCTTTCGCATGGTAGCCACGTCAAGAAACTCATGCTTACGGCTCTGCGCTTTGTTGTAGCCCGTATCCTTAAACATTTCTTTGGTATCACCTTTCATCAGTCCGTTAGCGATGCACATATTGATTATAGTCCTTAGACTGCGAAGTGCGATAGCAATAGTGGTGGTGCTCAATTCATTCTTCTTCATGATTTTTACCCATTTCAAGATAAAGTCACGGTTAATATCTGCAAACGATACATCCGTTCCCAAATCTTTCACAAAGCGGTTGCGTACATCCTTACTACAACGAGCGGAACCAGCCTTGCCTTCATTGGTTTTAGATTGAATGTACGAATCCCAAACTGTGATGATGGTGCTGTCATCGTCTTTCTTGCCTTGGAACCTGTCTTGCAACTTGCGAAGAGAGAAATTGTTTTCCGAGATAAGTTGGTTAACCATCAGTTCCACTCTGTCCATCAGATTCTTCATGTCGTTACGCTCCGCTAATTGGATGCGCCGACCGCTTTTCTCATAATCGCAAAGAACCAACCATTCTTCCATAGTGTATGATTTTCCTAAACGCAGGAAAATCTTTTGTCCGCCATGACACACACGCACCGCTACTGGAAGCGGTTGCGAATAGTCGCCCGCTTTTCGTATGTCAAGAGTCAGCGAACCATACACATTGCCATTCGCAGCCGTGAATTTCGCAAGGCATTTTTCACCTCTTGATGTGGTTTTTGCCTCCTCTTTTGTAGTTTTAGTAACCTTATTCATCTTTCCATTCTCCATAATACCTTCATTTACAAGTGGAATCGTGTTCATTTGGTGACCTTCAGGTGACCTTTTCACATGAAAACTGGTGCAAATATAGTGATTTTCCTGCAAACTACAAAATCCATTAGTCACTGATTATCAACGGAATAATGCTTCATGCAATTACATGAAATACCCCACAAATAGACTCATAATCTGGAGGTCCCTGGTTCAAGCCCAGGCTGGTCCACAAAGCAAAAAACAAAGAAAATCAAGCCGTTACAAATAGATTTGTAGCGGCTTTTTCTTTACACACAAAAGTTCATTGCACACAATTTGCACACAGCTTCCGAGAAGTACTGATAATCAATGATAAACGAAACACACCGGTAAATTACATCGCATTTCATCTCGTTTCTTTCTTTCATAACTATTGCCTTATCAGTTGAGGCTTTTCACCGATAGTATAATACAAATAAAAGGGATAAGCTACACACCGGTAGTTATCCCTTTTGTTCGCAATAAAATCAAGCGAGAAGTATGTACATCACAATTTTCCTGTTTTCATATACCTTAATATATCGCAAACTTGATTCATGCCAGCACATGGCTTGCCAACAAATAAAGCACAGACATCTCTGATTTTTCTTTGATTTGACTTTCTTCTCCATAATCTGTTGTTTCAAATTTATAGAGATAACTATAAATAAGCAAACTTATCGTGGCAATATTTGTTCATATAATAAATTAAAAGTAATTTTGCCACAGAACTAAAAGAGGCACTCATGAGAACGATAAATCAAATTATTGGAGAAAATCTAAGAAAGATTAGAGAGTTGTCTGGCTTCACACAAGAACAGATAGCCAAATCTATTGGGATTGAGCGTTCTGCATATAGTAATTATGAAGGAGGCACTAGGGAAGTTCCGTATGATATTTTAGAACGAATCTCAAACATGTTCGGTTGTGAACCTTTCATTTTGTTTGAAGATAATATCCAAGCTGATAATGAAATTATGGCTACTGCTTTCAGAATTTCTGATTTGGAAGATAATGACTTAAAAGAAATCGCAAATTTCAAGGACATTGTGAAATCATATCTTAAAATGGAACGAATTGCACAGAATGAAGCCGAATAAGTTTATCATAGAAAAACAAGTATCAGCATTTCGCACAGATAATGGGCTTAGCGCATCCGAGCCTGTCACATTGAAAAGTCTGCTTTTGAAATTGAACATACTTACAGTGTTCAGACCTCTGTCTGACAATTTTTCAGGCATGTGTTTAAAGGACAATTCCGGGCATCGTTTTATGCTTATCAATTCCAATCAGCCACGTGGAAGACAGCATTTCACAATTGCCCACGAATTATATCACTTGTTTATAGAAGAAAAGCCTACACCGCACAAATGCAACCCCGGATACAGCAAGAACTTTGTAGAACAAAGTGCCGACATGTTTGCTTCTTTATTATTAATGCCTGAATCCGGAATCTGCCAACTGGTACCGGAAAATGAATTAAAGACTAAAAGCATTTCTATGGCAACAATTTTGAAACTTGAACATTACTTCTCTGTTTCTCGTTCGGCCTTGTTGTATAGATTGTTAAATATAGGCCTCATTTCAGAAAGTACACGTTCCCAATTTGCTGAAGTAGGAGTAAAAAACTCTGCAAGATGCTTCGGATATGATACGGCTTTATACGAAGCTGCAAATGAAGGTTTGGTTATCGGTGATTTTGGAGAAAAAGCACGTAATTTATTCGATAAAGAGAAAATCTCGGAAAGCCATTATATGGAGTTGCTTGGTAAAATAAATATCAATGGGACACAAGAAAACGAAAATAGTACTCGATGCTGATGTGATTATCCATTTTATAGAAGCGGGTAACTTTTCATTATTACCGGATATATTCCCCGAATATGAGTATATAGTATTGGATGTGGTTTACAATGAAGTTTCAAAGAATAATAAAACGAAAAAATTCATAGACAACTATCTTCACCATTTTCCAAAATTGAAACAAGAAACATTTGCTCCAAAAGGAGAATCAATAAAAGAATATTTTTCATTGCAACGAGTATTGGGAAAGGGAGAGAGTGCCTGTATGGTATATTGTAGGGACAATAAAGATGTATTGGGGAGTAGTAATTTAAGAGATATAAAGGACTACTGTTCAAAGAACTGCATAACTTATTTAACAACTCTTGATTTTCTATATTACGCTTATTGCAGAAAGAAAATGACACAACAAGAATGTACTGAATTTATGCAAGCTGTAAATGATGCAGGAAGCAAACTTCCTATTATTGACATAACCCAATATACATGTACCGTGCAAATCTAATTGCACACAATTTGCACACATCTTAAGAAAATAGAAGAAAACAAGAGAGATTATTTGAAAAAGAAATACTACCTTTAGGCTTGGAAATCAAGGAGTATGAGCCTGAAAAGAAATGAAGAGTAAATTACTGAAAATCAATTATTTGCGACTTATAATCTGGAGATCCCTGGTTCAAGCCCAGACTGGTCCACTATAAAAATCAACGGCTTACGAAAGATATTCGTAAGCCGTTTTTTATTTCAACTATATTACTTCACAAGCCCGTCGCACGGCGCTGTTTACGAAGATTCTACGTGAAATCAGATGTATTTCTACCCTGCAAAAAGAATGTAAAAGCAACGCAACTGGCTCTTAATAAGTTTACTCTATTTTTGTTGCATCAAAACTTGATAACATAAACTTTAAAAGAAAAAAGAATGAAAAAGAGAATGCTGACACTTCCGTTGCTTTCGTTAGCAATTTGCGGATATGCCCAGGCACAAGCCGACCGCATAGAAGGCAACCCTGTCATGAAAATCAATGAGACATCCACGTTCGAGGCTCCCAAGAATGAAACTGTCGCCCGTTATGATTGGACGGCTCCTATCGGTTGCAAAGTCGTATCGGGACAAGGAACACCTTCCGTCGAAATTTCATCTTCCTTTCTATCACAAGACAGCCCGGTCCGCCTGATAAGAACGTTTACCGATGAACACAAAGATACCTTGGAGGCTCCTATAAAATTCTGCCGCTACGTGCAAAGCATACAAGATCACACCATCGCTCCGGGAGAGACAATAAATATAGGAGGAAAAGATTACTCCGAAGCTGACATTTACTACACACCGGCCGAAGGTGAAAACGCCTGTGGACAAGTCGTGGCACACCGGCTGACCGTGGAGCCTAAAACCGGTAGCTACGCCGATATGACGAAACCTTACCTCCAAAGCGCGGAAGACACCGCCATCTGGATTAGCTGGAAAACCTCTTTCGAAAACACCCCTAAAGTCATTTACGGAACTTCAAAAGACCAACTGACGCAGACCTTAGAAGGTACCATTGACAATCTTTCAGAAGACGGTTTCCCATATTATTGGAACTCCATCCGCCTTACCGGACTGCAACCCAACACGGTGTACTATTACCAAGCTATCAGCGACGACAAGAAAAGCGAAGTATGCCATTTCCGCACCATGCCGACCCCCAAAAGCCATGAACCCATGCGCATTCTGTTAATGGGCGATCACCAAATCAAAAGCCGAAGCGGATATGAGTGGCTAATGAAAGCAGCACAACGTAAGATCGAAGAAAAATATGGCGACCTTACCGAAAACATCAACATGATTATGAATATCGGCGACCAAGTGGACGTAGGTACATTGGACCAATACGAACAGATACACCTGTTCAAATCGCAACTCATGTCACCTTATCTCCCTATCATGACAGCCGTGGGAAACCATGAAACTTATAACGACCCGGGTATGCAGAGATATGCCGCACATTACCACTATGAGAACCTTACCTACCAAGGTATCAGCAGTGGCACGGAAAACTATTACGCTTACCAAGCCGGCCGTATCCTCTTCGTTGTTTTGTCCACTGAACATACCGGCAACGCCCAAAAAGAATGGGTGAGAAAAATTGTAGATGCTGCCAAAAAAGACGATTCAGTAGATTTCATTATCAGCGTAAACCATCGGCCTATCCAAGCCGAGCAATACATCGGTGACATCTCGACATGGGTTAGAAATGAAATCATACCCATTCTGTCCGAAACCCCGAAGCACGTACTGAACTACGGAGGCCACCATCATTTGTACCATAGGGGACAATTGACCGATTATCCGCTATATCACATCATTAACGGTGCTGCCTCTTGGGATCAAATGTGGGGCATGTCTTCCGAACAAGACTACGACGACGTACAAAAAACCATTGACTATTGGAGCTACCAGATTCTGGAGTTTGATTTCGATAAAAAAGAAATGAAGGCGGAGTGCTATGCCATCGGTAACAAGGAACTGGTAGTGGACAATATTCTAATTGACTCCTTCAGTCGTACTTTGGGTAAAGCTGCTCCGGAAAAGCCGGAAATCAAGGAAATAACAGAAGAGACCATCACCCTGCCTTATACGTTCAAAGGAAGTCCATATAAAACCACTACGAATGAACAACTAAATAGCGTACAATACCAATTCTCACTCAACCAAGACTTTTCTACCATAGAATACAACAAGGTACGCGACGTCGAAGACCTTTACGGTTCTACGGGGAACCCCTTACACATCCCCATTGACCTCAATGAAAATATAGACATCACTCAACTTACCATTGAGAAAAACAAACTGATAAACGGTACCTATTACGTAAGGATGAGATACCGCGATACCAATATGGAATGGTCGGAATGGTCGGACACCAGACAGTTCACCGTAGAAGGAAGTATAGCAGGTAAACCTTCCATATCTATAACGGACACAAGCGTAACACCAGGAGAAACCATTACCATCGACTACAAATATGCTCCTGAAGGTCAAAACGCATGGATCGGCATCTACCGCAAAGGAGAAGAACCGCATTCCGTTCTTTCGTACAAATGGAAATATACCCCGGCTCAATCCGGTTCAATGAATTTCACCATCGACGAAACCAACGAATACTATGCCGTGCTATTTGAAGATGAGGGATATACGGAAATCAGCGAAAGAATCCCGTTCTATGTCGGTCCCGAACCGCAAATCAGTCTGGAAAAGAGCGAATTCGAAGAAGGAGAAGACATCGTGGTGACCTACTCCAACGCACCGGGCCTGAAGAACGACTGGATCGGCATCTACAAGCGGGGAGAAGTTCCCGGTACATCCGATACATCCGACTCATGGGATTACCTCGGCGGAAACACCGAAGGCACACTCACTTTGGCGAAAGATCTGCCCAAAGGATATTATTTCTTGAATTACTTCACCTTGGGACAGTACTTCGAACCGCGTGAACGAGTTTATTTCTCTGTAGGCAAAGACATATCTTCGCTGTCTACCGACAAGACGGAATTCTCCACCGATGAAGCAATTCTCATCCACTACAAGGACGGTCCGGGTACACCGAAAGACTGGGTGGGTGTCTACAAAGAAGGCAAAGACCCCAACGTGGACGAGCTTGACGGCTTCTATTACACTTACGGAGCCACGGAAGGAACCGTGAGCATCAAAGCCGGTACGCTCGAACCCGGAAACTATTTCAGCGCCCTGTTCATTAACGATTCCTATGACGAAGTTTCCCCGAGAATCCAGTTCACCATAAAGGACGGCACGGGCATCAGACAAGCTAAAAACGAAGACGGGCCACTCTTCTATCCCAATGCTAACGGCTCGCTGCGTATCGAAGGTAACACCTATGAAACAGCCGACATCTTCAACCTGGCCGGAAACCGTGTGCGTCGCACGACTTTGACGGAAGGCAACTGCACTATCGACTTTGCCGACCTGCCTGCCGGAATTTACATCTTCAAATTCCACAACGGGACGAATAACTGCATCGTACACAAAGTCATCAAGAAATAACCTCACACGGAAATATCATTTCCCCAAAAAGGAAGTGCCGGAAGCCTCGGCTTGATAGCCTCTCTTCCGGCACTTCCTTTCTGTTCGTTTTTACGACTGTCCTTCGGTAGTCCGTACCGGATTATTGCTCGGGTAGAACCAACCGTTTTACCAGCCCCTCCAGCGCGCCCAGATTACGAGGGTCTGCATTTACGTCAAGCACATGACCGTCTACACCGATAAGACGATAGGAAGGAAAACTGTTCACGCCCAAATATTGTTCTATGGCCTGCTGCTGGTCGTCCGGCAGGTTATAATGCACCACATTGTCACCCAGCACGTCATATTGTTTGATGACGTTCTTCCACGAATCTTCCGCAGAGCCGTTAGCCAAGTAAAGGAACACCACACCGTAAGGACGCATCCGCTCGAACAGTGCATGCGAATGAGACAAGGCTTCCTTACACGGCCTGCACCAAGTGCCCCAAATGTCGAGCAATACGAGTTTGCCGCGATAAGGTTCCGTGAGCTTGCGCAACAATGCCTCGCCGCCGGTCACGTCCTTCACATCTTCTGCCGACTTCAGACTGCCCACTCCGGACAAGTCCCGGTTTTGGATAGCCACGTACTTCTCCTGTTCCCTACTGACGATATCCCATCCGCCCTCAAGCCTGATTTCCCGTTCGGCCTTTGTCATCATCTTGTCCGGCAAAGGTTTCCGTATGTTATCAATCTGCCTGTAAAGATTCCGGGCTAAATGGATTTGGCATAGGATACTGTCGCACCCCGCCGATTCCGCGTTTTCTTTCCAGAAATCTATGTTATCCGCCAATACCTCCTCGTTCAAAACGTCCTCGAAACGTTTGAAGAGCGATATGAAACGTTGCCCCAAATCACTTTTCCCAAACTCCACCACCATTCGTTGACGCAACGAATCCGACGGCTCCGCATTCAGTTTTTCTTGTAGTTCCTTAATGGCCAACTGATAAGCCTCCACGGTGTTTGCCTCCTCCTCCGTCATCGAGATTTCACCTTGCTGCCGCAAACGCTTGAAGGCATTGAATACGGCATTGCCCCTCGCCTTGTCTTTCGCCTTTGAAGAATGGCCTATATAATCCCTCATCAATATGCCAAAATTCTGGCAAAGCGTATAGGGTTTGGGAGGACGCTGCCAGACTTTTGTCCGGACAAAGTCCACGTAATCTTCGGGCAACTGCCAATCGGGCACCGCAAACCGCGCCTGCATCATCGAACGGCCCAACCCTGTCAAAGCAAAAGATTCCATAAAGTAACGGTAACGCCGCGAAAGGTTGGAATGCTCCCCCACACGCCGTGACAGTTCCTCTACCGCATGCCGGTACTTTTCCTCCATCTGTGTCCGGAATTCATCGACCGTCCCTTGCCCTTTCCGGAGATAACCATCCACGTACAAAGGGGGATGCGCCTGCAATTCGTTTTGAAATCGGACATCTTCTCCCATGAAAAGCACATGACCGGTGGAGAAATCGTGCAACAGGAAATAAGTCTCCCCCGGCTCCACCACCGTGTTGATACCCTTCCGCCCTATGTCGATATAGATTTCCGACGTGTTGACCAACGGCACGCGCACGGAGAAACGCCCGGTCGAATCCATGGCTGCCACAAAGGATTCCTGTTTGTCCGTAAAGATGTTGTTGCGTAATATTTCCACGCTTCGCCCTTTCTCCCACGCCTCGGCAGGCATGTCCTTCATCCAACCCACAATGGTCACGCTGTCGTCCGCACGGTAACCGTTGTCCTTGAACCCCTCCCGCAAGTCTTCCACGGGATAGTCAGGCAACGCCGCCCCCGTAATCAGACTGCACTCCACGGCCGGTTCCTTGCCCACGGTGATGCGACGCGTGCCGCGTTTTTCTTTGCCCACCTCCACAGCGAGCTGCTCTCCGCCATAGGCAATCACCCATTGGCCATGCCCGTCTCTCCGCTCCTCTCGGCTCACGACACTCCAAACCTTACCGTCGTATATCACGCCGTCGCCGGAAAAGCCGACAAACCAATCTCCCGTACGCACATCGCGCCAATAGGTGTCCTCCATCCCTTCGGGCCGATAATCCTCCGGACGGATATTGTAAACCGTCCATCCTCCCGGTTCTACCAGATTCATCTTTACCGTCCCAAGCGGCACGGCATCGAATGTCAACGTAAAGTCCACTTCATCGCTCTCAGGCATCGTGTACCGTTCCCCAAGGGGAATGCCCGAGGCATCCCTCACGGGAAAGTTCCGGCCATCCGCTTGCAATTCCGTCGTGCGCAGGATTTGAATCCAATAACCTGAAGGGTAATGTACATGGCACGACACTTCCGTGCGGTCCGCGTGGAGCACCACCTTGGTTACCTCTACAATAGAATGGGTATAGCCCACCACGGGATGGTGCCAAACCACGGAATCGCTTGCCCAAGTACAGACCACGGCAAACGTAACCCACAACAATGCAATAAGTTTCAGTTTCATGTGTTTCATCATGGAATTATCTAAATTAACCGGCATAAATTTACACATATCCCGAAGCCCGGCAAAGCCATGCGTCGGGAAAAGCCGGCACGTTTTGTTTTTTTAGGATTTCCATTCCGTAATCCAGGTAAAAAAACCTGTAATCCGGATAGCAGGCTTCCCGGTAAAACCGCGTATCTTTGCACCATCATTTCAAAACGACAAAATTATCTATGGTATTAGAAAACATCAACTCGCCGGAAGACGTGAAAAAATTGTCTCTGGAAGAACTCAACCTGCTGGGCGGAGAAATGCGCGAAGCATTGTTGCACCGCCTGAGCAACCACGGCGGCCATTTCGGTCCGAACTTCGGCATGGTGGAAGCCACCATCGCCCTGCATTACGTGTTCAACTCGCCGGAAGACAAGATTGTCTTCGACGTGTCCCACCAAAGCTATCCCCACAAGATGCTGACCGGACGGAAAGAGGCTTATCTCGATCCGGAAAAATACGACGACGTGTCGGGCTACTCCGAGCCGTCGGAAAGCGCACACGACCATTTCGTCATCGGCCATACCTCCACCTCGGTCAGCCTGGCCGGAGGACTGGCCAAAGGCCGTGACCTGAAAGGCGAAAAAGGCAATGTCATTGCTGTCATCGGAGACGGTTCGCTGAGCGGCGGAGAAGCTTTCGAGGGATTGGACTACGCAGGAGAATTGGACACGAACTTCATCATCGTGGTCAACGACAACCAGATGTCCATCGCCGAAAACCACGGAGGCCTGTACCGCAACCTGCAGGAGCTGCGTGAAAGCCAAGGCACATGCCCTTGCAACTTCTTCAAGGCCATGGGACTGGATTACCTGTACGTAGACCAAGGCAACGACATCAGAAGCCTCATCTCGGCATTCCAAAAGGTGAAAGACATCGACCACCCCGTCGTGGTACACATCAACACCCTGAAAGGCAAGGGATACCGCCCGGCCGAAGAACACAAGGAGCCATGGCACTACTGCGCTCCGTTCGACATCGCGACCGGCGAACCCAAACACAAGTCCGACGACGGAGAAGACTACGGCACGCTAACTGCCGACTACCTGTTGGCGAAGATGAAAGAAGACCGCCGCGTGGTAGGCATCACGGCAGGAACACCCACCATCATGGGATTCACCGAAGACAGACGGTTGGCAGCCGGACGGCAGTTCGTGGACGTAGGCATCGCCGAGGAACACGCCGTCGCTTTGGCTTCCGGCATCGCCAAGGCAGGAGGAAAACCGGTATTCGGCGTATGCAGCTCGTTCATCCAACGGGCTTACGACCAACTTTCGCAAGACCTCTGCATCAACAACAACCCGGCCACGCTGCTCGTCTTCTGGAGCTCGCTCTCGGCCATGAACGACATCACGCACCTCTGTTTCTTCGACATCCCGCTCATCGGCAACATCCCCAACATGGTCTATCTTGCCCCGACCTGCAAGGAAGAATACTTCGCCATGTTGGAATGGAGCCTGCGGCAAGACAGCCACCCCGTAGCCATCCGCGTACCGGCACTCGGACTGACGCATGCCGACCGGGAAATAGCCACGGATTACAGCGAATTGAACCGCTATGAAATGGTAAAGAAGGGAACAAAAGTAGCCCTGCTCGCTTTGGGTTCCTTCTTCCCGTTAGGCGAATCCGTCGCACATATCCTGAAAGAAAAGGCCGGTATAGAAGCCACTCTCGTCAACCCGCGTTATATCACCGGAACGGACGACACCTTATTAGACACACTGAAAACCGACCACGCCCTCGTGGCCACGTTGGAAGACGGCATACTGGACGGCGGATTCGGTGAGAAAATCGCCCGCTACTACGGCACAAGCCCCATAAAAGTACTCAACTTCGGTGCCCGCAAGGAGTTCGTAGACCGCTTCGACGTGACGGTGTTCCTCCGCGACAATCACCTGACGGCGGAACAGATTGCCGAAGACATCCTCGCGCAGTTATAAAAATTCCACTTAAAAGAGCCCTACTGTTATTCTAACAAAATTACCTTGGCTGCCTGGTTATCCATACCATACATCGTCTTGCCCACCGGTGCACCGATAAAAGTACCATCGGCTATCACGAACTTACGTCCTTCCAACGAGATATAATCGCCCGCCACGGCATCAGACTGCGAGAACTCTACAGCCGAAGCCAGGTGTCCCGGATAATAAATCAGGATACAACGAAGCCCTAATAAATCGCGTACCAGACGGGTAAAAAGGATACTACGGTCCTCACAGTCACAATATGGATAGTAAAGGGATTCCTCTGCAAAGAAAGCCCGGTCGTCTCCCCATACCTTGTCGTCATACTCGTACTCGAAGCCCGTCTGCACGAAATTCAGCAACTTATTCACAGCCGTCAACTGGTCACATCCGTTTATGGCAGCTTTCAAGTCCGGATATATCTGACGCTTCACATCCTCACTCATCGGCGTATTGGCATACATAGCCCAGCGGCTTAAAAAATTTTCGCCCACCATCGAAGTGGGATAAGAGGAATAGAAGTCCATCAGATTCTTATTCGAGGACAGATTTACCTTTACCTCCGGATAACGCTCGGATTGACGCGTCCGTGATGATGTGGCAGACACAGCCAACCTTGGAGATGCAGCGAACCAAAGGGACAAGCTCTGTTCCCCCTGAAATGCATTGTCACTGATATATATGCTCGAAGGGCACTCCCCATAAGGATAGAACCTCTCACCTCCCACGTTATAATGCGGTATGTCGTAAATGATGTGGCGAGATGCGAAAAGCATATGCAAAATGCCGGAATCATCGCGCGCCAACCTCATCTTGTAGCCGGATTGGCAATACAAGTAAGCCATAAGCAAAACGGATTCGTTCGTACCCTCTCCAAAGAGTTTTTCGGCCACAGCCTGCAACATCTCAAGGTAAGCCCAATCGCCCATCTTATACTCCGTACGCAACTGTAGACAATCATAAACAAGATTGGTGTACTGCTGCCCTGACAGTTCCAACCACGCAGCAGAAACCACATCTTCTCTTGCGCCTGTCATCTGCAAAGCCGATGAGGTATCGAACCGTACGCTTAACTTAGTGCCAAACCACAAGAAATCCACTTTCGGCATCGGTTCCGGATTTTCCTTTATGGGTTCCACGGGTTTGGGTTGTGGAGCAGGCTTGGGAACTGGAATGACCACATCATAAGGCAATGGCTCCGGGGCGGGGAAAGGCTTATTCCTCTCCTCTTCAGGGTAAATCACCGGAGGCACATCGTCTTCTTTGGGAATGACGAGAGGTTTCTTCTCTGTAAACTCTTCCCACGGATTCTTCAAAAACTCGGCATACTCTTTGTTAATCTTCTTCCGAAAGTTATTGAAATCCTTATGGATAGCCCGTCGGAAAGATTCAAAATCTTCCTTGAAGTCATCCCCGAAGTCATCATTCTGAGCCTGTACCTGTCCGAAAAAGCACAATGCCATACCCATTGCAATCAGTGCCCTTTTCATACCCTGCCTTTTTATTCATAACTTTCGCTCAGCACCTCGTCCACGATACCGTCCAACTCGTTGTCCAAGCCGTCACCTTCCGCTTCAAGTTCCTCTGCCAACTGTCGTTTCATTTGCTTTTTCATGACTTTCTTGTCATAAGCCACAGTTACCTGCACCTGATAATTGTTGTTCGGCAATACACGGTAAATATGTACCACAGGAGTCATCATCGACAACGTGGCCTCTGTTATCGCCTTGCTACGCTCATGGAATTTGCCCACTGTGGTGGCATCAATGGCCGAATTCTCGGCATTGTCCTGCTTACGCTTCATAGCCGCAGCTATCTTTGTTTCCAACAGACTGGCTATCTCGGCCTGACACTGTGCACGTGCAGACGAGTAGCCGACAGATTCCGAACCGGAAGTCACCGTTGCCTCATGGAGTATGTAGCGGGACGTAGGTTCACCCGCATCGTTAGCCATCAGTTCCTGCCGCATGAGTTGCGCCCGGGTAAACTGGCTGGCCATGGACAAACTGCCGGCGGGTACCACCCATCCGTCTTTCTTATATTGCTTCTCCTGTTTCTTCGCAGTTTTAGACGGTTTGGCATTCAACATGTCCATATTCACCTTGTCCAACTCACGTTGTTGTTTGGCCAATTCTATCGCACTTTGTGCGTAACCTGCCGATGCGGCCATGAACGCCACGGCCAATAATACAAAAATCTTTTTCATAATACCATGTTTTTAAAATGAATAGTGTTAGTCGTTATAAAAATCACCTGCGCTGAATATCTTCGACATCGAGACCTCGTTAGGCTGCCACGTACGCACCTTGATTTGCGGTGCATTATGGTCGGTCATATCCACCAACAGGAAGAGGTAACCTTTGTCCGCGTAACGGGAAGAGGTGTATTCCTGCCCTATCTGTATACCGTAGATTTCCGCATCTTCATATTTCTCCAACCACTGCACGTCATTGTTCGTAAAACGCAGGTTGATGAATTCGTTCAATTTGAACGTACGGGCCAGGTTGGCCAGATAGGCCTCCTTGTCATAACGGTTATATTTGATGATGTCCTGCCCTTCAAGCGAAATGGCACGATCCTCCGGAACCTTGGCCAGATTACGTTTCACGATATTACCCACGATAATTACGGCATCGTCGGCAAAGATGTCACGGATATAATCCAGACGTTTCAAACAATAAGCCGTCTTGTAGTTTTCCAGAAACTCCATGATCAATTCGCGGGTTTCGTCTTTCCATCCGGGTGCATAACGGTTCAGAATATCCGACTCTGCCACTTTCCCTAATCCGAAAGCCACATTGGAGATTTTCTTGTCCGAATTGAATGTGAATACCACGTCTTCCACAAACGTTTTTTTCCGTTTGCCGTTCATGAACGAAAACGACATCTGTAGCCCACGTGCCACCACCTGCCCGTTACTGCTGCGGTAATACACCATATCAGGTTGCCCCACCACACGTCCCGTACCGTAAGAAATCAGTTTGTTGTATACGTCCAGACCTTCAAGAGTGAAACATGAACTGGCCTTTACGTAGTTACGAGACTTGATGGCTGCCAACACCTTTTCCATCGCTTCACAATACAAGGCATCGTCGTCCACCGTCTGCGACGGGGAAGGACCTGCCGCCGGGGCATCCGTAGCGGCCACACTTGCAGTAGCCAACCGTGCCGCAGGCTGGGAAGCCGCAACCGAAGTGCCGTCTTGCGCCGCACGGCCTTTCACGCTTACCGAGGACTCCGGAAAAGCTGCCTTCGCCACGACGTCCAACACGGCTTGCAACTCATCGTCCCCACGTGCCAGATTCTTATACTCATATTCAATGTCAAGATGATAGAACTCCGTCTCATAACCCGGTGCCATTTCCAACATGCCACGCCCGTCTTTCGCTGCCCCGTCGCACTCTTCACGCCCGTCGGAATAAAGGAAATCCAACCCCGACACAGGACGGCCTTTGTAATTGAAGATTAAATCCACACAATCTCCTTCGCGCTTATCGAAAGCCACACTGATGTCTTCCAATATTCCACGTATCTTCACCGGAAGCAGCGTCACCAAGCTATGCCCGGCCTCATCCTTCGCTTCCGTGGGATGTTGCAGGGAACGTGCCAAGGAGTAAGCCCAGTAATAGTATTGCAGGGCCATATCCACTTTGGCTTTCTCCAATGCCCCGTCGGCAATGGCCACCATGTCGCGTATTTTCTCTTTACGCTTTTCGTAGATTTTGTCTAACTCCGAACGCAGCATATAACGCCGCACAGTAATTTCCGGTTCTTTCCCCTCCGTCCATTTCTCCACATTGGTCAAGGCAGAGGAGGAATAAGTGCTCACGCAATTTCTCACATAGGTCTTATGGTCGATATTTCCGTTGGCTTGGGTCTCGTCGGTCTGCATCTGGAAGTCGCTCGACACATGCGTGGCAATCATCTGCACCAAATCATTCAGTGCCGCCTTGTCTGCCTCAGCTTCCGTCTTCCCCGTACCGGAACCGTAATAATATTCACCGGACGTACGGATATAATCCCAGTTTTGGGCTTTCAGGGCAGGAACAAGCCCCAACAGGAACAACCACAAGATTATTATTCGTCGTTTCATGGAGTCACATTATTTTACAAGAACCGGACGGACTGGCATCCGGTAATACTTACTCTGCGTCAAATTGGCAGAAAAACTATTTCCTGTACCCAAGCTCAAGTAGTAAGCAGAAGTTCCACTGCTCTCCGTAGCCGACCAATAGTAACCGTTAGAAGTCGATTCACCCGTCGGGACATTCGTACCTGTCACATACCTATACATGGGCAGATAAATGGAATTCCCGTTCTCTGACTTTATCGTATATCCGTAAATCTGCCTTTCTGAATCATAAGCATATGTCCAAATACATTTTTCTACCAATTCCTCCCATTGCTCTCTTGTCGGTATCTGCCAACGCTCGTTCCAAAGATTCGTTGAGATATCGTAAGCCGGATTCCCAGCTATTTCATGTACGTCTTTATTATAACTGCTGCTGGTAGACGTGTTCGTGCCATAGGCATCCCCCCACGAAGTGTAGATTCCATCGTCATACTGATCCGAAGCCCCCACGTTCATAGAAGCCCAACGCACGCTAAGCCCCAAATCCACGGCCTCTTCGGGATAATAATAAACAGAGGTCCATCCCTTGTTCTCCACTTGGGACGGCATCACCATGTAACCGCTCTCGCCGGCCGCAAACTTGGCCGGATCGAAAGTCTTGGTATACTTATAATAAAGGTCATCCAGTGTAATTACGTTGGTCTCACCCAACGAACAATATATATAAGGTGTATAGCCATCGGCCTCAAACTGCGTGCTTACCTCTTCCGTAGATGTCGTAAACACATTGTCCGTCAGGCTGAACGACGTGTTGTACACCACCCCTGAAACCGTGACCGTCTTATCCTTCTCCCCTTTGATGTGCATACGGGCTGTCTTAGGAGCCAAAACCGCACTTACGAACAGTTCACTGTCATCCACGATATAAGTCGCAGCCTCATCCACATAAGCACAGCTCATCGGAGTCATGGTCACATGATAGTTGTCCGTAGCCGTGGCATTGACAAAGTAAAAAGCCTCACATTTCAAAGTGCTGCCAGTAGACAAGTTACCGTAGTAACTGATGTTCCACAGCGACGACGAGGCATTGTAAACCGCCTTTCCACACACTACCGTTTTTTCGTCCGCCTGATAAAAACGCAGGTAAATGACATCTCCCTCGTTCCATTCCGCTGAAGTCTCACGCTTCGGAGTGTAGGACTGCAAGCCGCCCGTCAGGTGCATGACCGCCGTATGTTCCGTCTCTTCCGTCACTCCCGGCTGCCCCATGAGTTCCTCGGTGTCGTTGCTGCACGATACCCCTGCCATCAAGGCCGTTCCTACGGCCACAAGCCCAAAGAGTTGGCTCATCCTTTTTCTCATTGTTTTCATTTTATCTTCTGTTTTTTCGTTCTTGATTCTTATTTTATGCCTTGCGGCTTATTGTTCCAGATTCTGGTCTGCGCCGTAGTCTTCACGGCCGATCTCCCCCGATGTGCCGGGCGCAGGCGACAAGTCCTTATCCTCGCCATAGTCCGAACGTACAATGACGGCACCGTCCTTGTACGCCACGTCCAGACGGACATCCTCGCTGTAGTCATCCCGTACGAACTGGGTATTCTTGGAATATTGCGTCACCACGATGTCTACCATCTTGGCCTCGGATGCCTCGCCGGACAAACCGATCAGATAAACCGACACAGTAGCCATACGCTTGTCGTTGCCGCTATACGGTTCGGCAGTAAACATGAGCAGGTTATTATTCGTTGCCACAACCAACCAATCGGCACCGGAAGATTTTTCCACACGGAACGTCCCGTCGGTAGACACCGTCACAGGAGCGGATGTTCCTCCCTTATAGAAGAACGACACGGTCTGTGCGTCTGTCTTCAGGTAACGACCGGCCTGCGTGACAGCCAACTTCACCCCTTGTTTGTTGGCGGGTGTGAATACGATGGTATCCGTCCGGCTTTCCAGACTGGGGTTATCTTGAGCAGAAATCACCAGCTTGGCGTCGCCCTGCCCTTGCGTGGCGGAAAGTGCCAACCATGAAGACTGGTTCTTCACGACGGCAGTCCATGTCTGGTTGGTGGCAATTCCCAATTCTATGGTTCCACCCTTCGAGGGCAAAGAAGCCGATGAGCCCCGGTCGATGGTGAAATAACGTCCTTTCTGCACCACGTTTACATATTGCACGGTGCCGCCCACCGCCACGGCCAACAAGCCCGTACGGTCGTTGTCGCCCTCGTTGGCCTGCACGCTCACGGTCACTTGCGCCTTGCCATGCCCGGATGACGGATTGACGGCTATCCAACTGTCGGAAGTCGTAACCGTCCAGTCACCATCGGTCGAGATGTCGAGCGTGTTCGACGAGGCCACGTTTTCAAACTGCAATACCGTTTCAAGAGAACCGAACCATTTGCCTTCTTGTGTCAACCAAAGGGTATCGGCCAAAGAAAGCCCTTGGTTACCCACAACCACACGTCCTTCTCTTTTCGTGGTGTTCGGATTGTCTTCGACATTTATCGTAAGAGTATGCTCCCCGGCCTCACCGCTCTCCGGCGACACGCTTACCCAAGACGGTTTCTCCAACACGTTCCAGAACGACAGGTTGGTGGACATCGACACAGTCCGCGAAGCTGCACCCGATTCAAAATCAAACCGGCTTTCCGTCATGTCCATATACAAGCCCGACTGCTTCACCGGAATCTCTATCAGGAAATCACCGTCCACATGGAGGTTGACGGCTCCGGAGCGCTCCTCTACTCCACCGTTCTCCGTCACGCTCACCGACAGTTCCACCGTACCCGCCGAGCCGGAGGAAGGACTGACCTGAATCCAAGAATCAGTAGTAGAGGCCGTCCATCCCAAGTCGCAATACAACGTTACCGTTTTCGTGCCCGCCGTATTGCGGAAGGCCAGACTGCTTTCGGACAAGGAATATTCAGGAGACTCCTGACGGACTTCCAAATAATAGGTGAAAATCGTCTCGGAAGAGTTTTGCCACTCTTGCCCGTAAGTATCAAAATAGATATAACCCACGCGCACGTCTTCCGTTTTGTTCTCGCTGGTCGTCACCATGATTTCATTGCCGGAGGCCGTAGCCTGAAGCCAATCGGCATCGGTCCGCAGGCCGAACTTGGGCGCGTTCGTATCCACTGTGAAGGTTTCCGACGAAGCGGATGCACGAAGCCGTAGCGGAACCTCGCAAGACACGGTCAACGACGTGCCCGTATTACCCTGTTGCGCCGCCCAGATTTGCTGACTGTATTTATAAACCGACGTGTCCATGACCGCCTCCAGGCTGAACACCGACATGCGGTAATACGTAGAGGGATTGATGTCCGCCCCCACGCTGACGAGGGTCGTATCTTCTTCCCCGTTGCCTTCGGCCGGTGTAACTTTAAGCCATTCGTCGGCCACATCCAACCGCCACGGCACGTTTTGGCATTCCACGTTGAACGTGGAGGGATTCACCACGGTATCGGGCAGGTTGAAGCCTAACATATTCGTATATAAGTAATAAGCCTTCGTGGCAGGCACGACTCCCACGCCTCCCATGTAAAGTTCGTCATTGCAGGACACCGTCAGCCCCAACAGAGCCAGACATCCCGACAAACATTTCACTATTCTTTTTCGTTTCATAACCATCTGTGCGTTTTCAAGTCATTAAAAGAAGAAATAGACCCCGATCTTGCAATTGAAGCCCTCGCTCCAGTCCTTCATGGCTGGTACTACGGACGACAACAGTTTATAACCGTCGGCTTCGGCAAGCTTGAAGGCGTATTCCGGCGTCAGGCTGATGCCGATGTGTGACGTACAGGCCGCTTCAAGGCGCAACCCTGCCGTACCCGAAAGCGCATACAGAGAAGTCCCGTTATTTCCTTCCACTCCCACATAACTGCAACCTACTTGAGGGGTCATGCGGAACCGCGTACCCAAGATGAAACCGTAACCGGCCTTTCCGCCCACGATGAACTTCAGTTTGAGTTCCTCTTCCGTCCAAGGGGCTGCCTGTTCGTTCTCGCCCGTAGAGTTCCAGAATACGGTCTCCTTGCCGAAACCTTTCATGTAGAAAGCTTCCACATTCACGTTACCGGCATAGAACCCCATCGTGCCGCCCACAGCCGCGAGCGCACCGAACTGCCCGTCCGCACCGAAATAGAACGCACTTCGCTTCATCAGTTGGCGCGACATCTTGAAATGCACCTCAGGTTTAGCCACGTCGATGTACATCTTGCGGCGGAAAGGACGGTAACCGTAAGCCCGCCCCTGAATGTCATAATTACCCGAAGCCATCTCCTTCGTGAACGGAGTAGTGCCTTCGAGCGTGCCGTCTATCAGTACAGAAGCCCCTCTCGGTGTACTGGAAAATGAAATCAGGGCCGTGGAGCTTAATTCCACATTCAGTTGCTCTTCCTTGCCCTCCATGATATTCACCTCGCGCACCTCCGGTTTCCGGTTTGCCATGGACACCTCTACTTTATGTTGACCGATAAGCAAGTCTTGGATGATTTTCGGAGTCACCCCGTAATCTTTCCCGTCAATCTTGATTTGTGCGCCCACAGGAGTGGAATTCACCGAAAGGAAGCCCGTAATGGGTATAGGAGGGTCGAGTGTGATGGTGCTGGCCACATCTACCTCCACGTGGATTTCCTTTTGCGTCTTACGATGGTTGGCCTTGCGGCATTCCACCAGATAAGTACCCGCCTTCAAAGGACCGGCCCAACGGCCTGCTCCTTTGCGTATCCCGTCGATATAGATGTCCGCTCCACCTTCCACCGTCAGTGTCGTTTCTGCGAAATTGGACTCCAACACCGGCTTGATGACCGTGGTTTCGCCTTGTTTGATGGTAAACTCCTCTGTATGACTCTTATAAAGGTCCTTCACCAAAAGCAGTTGGTATGTGCCGCAATCCCATTTGACATCGCTTTTGTAAGGCACGGAGCCCACTTCCTTATTGTTGACAAAGACTTTAGCCCCCGAAGCGTTGCCGGGATCCTGGATTTCAAGATAACCGAAATTAGGGGTCAATTTCACTTTTTCCACATAGGTGCTGTCCGAGGTCGTGAGCTTCACCCGCCCCGATGCCTCCACATAATTGGGCACCTTGATACCATAGAAATACGTACCGAATTCAAGATTCCACGCCACGCTGCCCGTCGCATCCGTAGTGGAAGTCTCCATAGGTTCACGTTCCCCCTCGCGTGTCAGCGTGACCACCGCGTTAGATAACCCCGGCTCCAATTGTAATTGCAGGAACTGTTTGTTCAGGGAACGTTCCACGTTCCACGTCACTTTGTCGAACGTGATCTTCATGACATACGTCGCCCCTTCCTTGATGGTGGTCCTCAAATCATACTTCTTGATAGGGGCATAGCCCTCACGGCTGATAGTCACCGTGCGCGCGTTTTTCTGTACGTAAATCCACAGTTCATCGCCATGCAGCACGGTTTTATGGTTCATATTCCCGAAATTGAACATGAAAGCCTCCATATTGTCGATTTTCACCGTGGGGTCGGCCGACATGAACTTGATGATGGCCATGAGCGAACCGCTGCCGTCCACATCCTTGTATTCTTCGGACGTGGCCGTAGTGGCTTGCTGGTCTTCATAAAATTCCGTGATAGTGAACTTATGCAAGCGTTCCAAGTCTTTTTGGGCATAGGCTGCCACTATCCCCCAGCAAAGCAACAAGCAGAGTGCCCACTTCCTTTTTAAACTTTGTTGTGACATTTTCTTAATCTACCTGCCATTTGCCGCACCGACCGTTTCAGGCGACAAAAGCATTTCTTTTCGCCATATCTGCCGACTCTCCCCGCAAATCAATCCAGTTAGTACATCATTATATACGAAAAAAAGCGTGAGAGTCTGTACCCGTTACTCATCCCGCTTATCAAGGCTCTCGCATTGCCCAGTTTGGTAGAACGAGCAACGCAGAAGCCCACGCCGATATGTATACAATTCCCCCATACCCGGCACATACACCTTATATAATAATTAAGGTGAATATACCAAATATAAGGGGATGCGTATAAAACACATCCCGAGGACATCTACTGTTGCCTTATCTTGACCAAACTGTGAACTTGCGAGATTCTGATAAGCCCAAGACAAGACGCATGTAAACGCCTTTTCCCAATATATAGTGCTCCGGCTCGCCCAAGACCCGCCGTCGGTTCCGAGCACAACCTCTTTCCTTCAGGCCCGGCGTAAGCTTTTCCCATCCTTATCACGGCACTGAACCCATCCGTCCTCGCCATGAAAAATAGGAACGCAGGAGTACAAGGGCAAAAATACTAAAGAAGGTTGAAAGAAACAAATAAATCTTCAAGATATTCTCGGTATGACAGGCAAAATCCTTTTTCTTAGGTATATAAGCCCCTCCTTACTCCCATCCGCAGTGCTCCCTTGTAACCGGAAAGACCTCCTTTGGCAATCCCTAAGCCGTTTTGACATTTTGTCATTTTCATCCGAAATGCGGCGCGTATTCCGGGGAAAATCCGCCGTAGAAGATTTCAAGCGATTCTCGCGCCGTCAGGGAAACCCGGAAAGAAAGCCGTTTCCCCGTTCGGCTGCCATTTCGTTTCCCGCCTCCCCGCACCATGCGGAAGAAACTCCCGGGCGCGTCATCCTTGCAAACATTTTCCTTTCTTTCTGCCATTCCATTCAGGTACGTCTTTTCTCGGCAAATAGAGATTTACAAGGTATTTAAAGCCTTTCCATCCGCCGCCGGACGGACATTTCCGGCCCAAAATATCGACAACTCACCACCGCCCTGCGCCAAACGAAAAATCTCTTTCAGCCAAACGATTTTCAGTTCGGCTGAGATTAAAAACCGGAAATGCGCAATAGAAGCAGAAGAATGAAGTTTGTGTGAAAAACAGACCGTTCCATGAGCCGACAAAACTTCTGGAAGCCATAAAACGACAAGGATAAAATTGACAAAAAGCAAGCAAAAACCCTGTTGATTCGCCCCATGATTAAGGCATAATCCGTATCTTTGCGGTACAAAATGACAACCCCATAAATATGACGTTCACTCCAAATATCCTTTTAGCATGCTTTTTAGCCGGAAGTACCGCCTGTGCTCAAACTCCGGGACGGACGGCGCAAGCCATGGAACGGTCGGGCTTCGTGGATGTCCGCAGCATGGACAGCACGATACGCGTGAGCCTGATGTACGCACGGGCGGACAACTTCACGGGACGGGTGCTTTACACCGATCTGCATGAAGCTTACCTGCACCCGAAAGCCGCACGCGCCCTGGCCAAAGCCCAAAAAATCCTGAAAGCCTCCCACCCGGAACTGAGCCTGAAGGTGTACGATGCAGCCCGCCCGATGCACATCCAGCAAAAAATGTGGAACGTAGTGGCCGGAACACCGAAGAATATCTACGTGAGCAATCCCAAAAACGGTGGGGGATTGCATAATTACGGTATGGCCGTGGACCTCACACTCTGCGACGTGAAAGGCGACACGCTGCCCATGGGCACGAAAATAGATTATTTAGGCAAATTGGCCCATATCGACAACGAGGCGGAAATGGTAAAGCTGGGCAAACTCACGCCGGAAGCCCGGCGCAACCGCGAATTGCTGCGCCGGGTCATGCGCCAAGCCGGGTTCAAAGCCCTGCGCACGGAATGGTGGCATTTCAATTTCATCACGCGCGCCGAAGCCAAAGCGCATTATAAACCCATCCCATAAAACACATGCTGGACGAAAAGACACAAGACTTCATCCGGACACACCGGGAGGAGGACGTACGCCGACTGGCCCTGAAACCGGCCCCGGAGAACGTGGACCTGCGCATGGCCTTGCAACAAATCGAGGGTTGGCAGACGGCAAGGCGCAAACTCCCCTCATGGGCGGAACGAGACGGGATACTGTATCCGCCCCGTCTCCCGATGGAACAATGTTCTTCGGAACAGACGGCAAGGTACAAACAAGCCCTCGTAAAACGCTTGTTGGACAACGACGGCACGGAAACTCCCCATACCCTGATGGACCTGACCGGAGGTTTCGGCATCGATTTCAGTTTTCTGGCTCCACTGTTCGACCGGGCTGTCTACATGGAACGCCAACCGGAATTGTGCCGTATCGCAGCACATAACTTCAAAACGTTGGGACTGGCACAAGCGGAAATCCGAGAAACCGACTCTTCCCTTTCGCCGGACGAATGGCCCGACGCCGCCTGTTGCTTCATCGACCCGGCACGGCGCGACACCGTCGGGCGCAAGACGGTGGCCATAGAAGACTGCGAGCCGGATTTATCCATCCTCCAAGAAGCCATCCGCCGCAAGGCGGCTTTCAGCCTCATCAAGCTCTCCCCCATGCTGGACATCCGGACGGCCCTGCGCACCTTGGCACACGTGGCCGAAGTCCACGCTGTCAGCGTACAAGGGGAATGCAAGGAACTGCTGTTGGTCGTGACACGGCAAAAGCCGGAAAAGACGGCGTGCCATTGCGTCAACCTCGACACGGAAGCCCCCACCTTCACGTTCACCTTGACTGAAGAGGAGGAGGTCGCATGCACTTATTCGGACACGCCGGGCCGATTTCTCTACGAGCCGAATGCTTCTGTGATGAAGTGCGGCGGCTTCCGCAGCCTGGCCACACGTTACGGCCTGCGGAAACTGCATCCCAATTCCCATTTATACACCTCGGACCATTCCTGCAAGGATTTTCCCGGGCGGGCGTTTGCCATAGAGGGTTGCTACGGGTTCGGCAAAAAGGAACTGAAAGGACTTTTAAACGGCCTCGGACAAGCCAATCTGACCGTCCGTAACTTTCCGGACACCGTAGCCGGACTCCGCAAACGCCTCAAACTGAAAGAGGGAGGCAACGTTTACCTCTTCGCCACGACGTTGGCCGACGGACGGCATGTGCTGCTCCGGTGCCGGAAAGCGGAACCCCAATAAAAAAGGCCGGCTTCACAGCCGACCCCTTCCTCATGAAAAAAATTACTCTGTTACTTTACCCTGTAACGGGTCTCTTCCAATCTGTATTTCTTCGTCTTCACTTGTTCCTTCTTCACGCCCTCACCCGTGACTTTTACGATAGCTACACGGTTCTTGTCGTTCTCGGCAAACGGTTGCACGGTGTCGCCCTTATATTCGGAAGTAATGACAGATCGGCTCACACCGGCCTTCACTAATGCCGCAACGACTTTCTCCGCCCGTTCCTTGGAATATTGCATATTCAACTCCGGTGTTCCCGTGGCTTTATCTGCATAAGCGGTTACCTGCACGCTGCAATTCTTATGCGCCTTGACGAAATCGGCTATCTTCTGAATCTTTGAAGCCGGATCCGGTTCGCTCAAACGGATTTTATAGTAAATATTGTCCTCATAAGTGACTTTTTCGGGCACGTCCCTATACGTGATGTCGTCATACCAAACGGTATCCGTACGCGTAGCCCATTCCTCTGCCACCGGAACCGGCTCTTCCGCCATCTTTTCGGTCTTCTTCTGCCCGAACTTGAAAATCAGACCTAAAGAAGCTGTGGCAGCCCAGTCATTTCGGTCGGTCGTTTTAGAATTGATACGGTCGGCTCTGTTATTAGCGGCCAATTCCAGATTCAGCCCGAAATGTTTGGCGATATTGAAATCGAGCTGCATTCCCAAGCGCACATTATGCGAAAGCCTACGATCCTGCCATGCCATCGGATAGTTCTCGGCTGCTTTGGCAGCCAACGCGTGGAAATCGTCATTGTCCCATGCGCCTGCCAATCCTACACCTCCAAGAAGAATAAGATTAAAGACACGATCTTTATCGCTACGGAACATGTTGGTCACGTTCAACAGCAAGTCCGCACTACCCGTCACCGTATTGAAATCGTAAGTTTCATTTAAAGACTTGATGCCGCCTTTGTTTTCATAACCGCTCACATGCAAACGTGCCCCGATGACCGGATTGAAATAAGCACCGAACGAAACGCCGTAACTCGGTGTGATCAACTTGCTGAAATCATAATGAGTAAAAGACACTTGCGCGCCCCCGTTCAACCCGAAGAACATGTGCGGATACGGACGATAATCTTTCTCACTGTTTCCTTCTCCGGCATAAGCCACTCCCGTGCCTATGGCCATAGCCATAACCGCGAGCATACATCTTATCTTTCTCATCAGTCTATATTTTTATGATTCAACTTGGATTAAGTTCACAAATATAAGATAAATACGAGAAGCTAACAATCTTTTTTAACTTTTTCTTAAAAAAAAGGGAGGATAAGCGAAAAGCGGAGCATTTTACTCAACTGTTAATAAAAAAAAGGCTATATTTGCACGTTTGCGCATCGCCGCAATTTATTGACCATTTTACATATATGACATGTCTGCTGTAACCATTAAAAAAATATCGACTCGCCGTGAGTTGAAAGCGTTCATACGCTTCAACTACGAACTGTACAAGGACTGTCCGTACGCCGTGCCCGACTTTTTGGAAGACACGCTCGACACGTTCAACCCGCAGAAAAACGCAGCCTTCGATTTCTGCGACGTGGATTATTTCCTGGCTCTGCGCGAAGGAAAAATCGTGGGGCGCGTGGCTGCCATCATCAACCATAAGGCCAATCAGACATGGGGTACGAACAACGCCCGCTTCGGTTGGATCGACTTCACGGACGACCCGGAAGTGAGCCGCGCCCTGATGGACACGGTGGAAGCTTGGGGACGTGCCCACGGATGCGACAAGCTGGTAGGGCCTTTAGGGTTTACGGACATGGATCCGGAAGGCATGCTCACCGGCGGCTATGACCAGTTGAGCACGATGTCCACCACGTATAACTACCCTTATTACCCGACACACATGGAACGTTTGGGGTATACGAAAGAAGTGGACTGGGTGGAGCGCAAGATACGCGTACCCGACCGCGATCATCAGGCACACATGGACAAATATTTCCGCGTGGCGGAAATGAGCGCCAAACGCTACAACCTTCACGTACGCAAATTCAAAAGCGCCCGCGAAATACGCCGGGGAGGATGGGGACCCAAGATTTTCAACGTAGTCAACAAAGCATACGCCCCGTTGTACGGTTATTCCGAAATGAACGAGCGGCAGATCGCCCAATACGTCAACACTTACCTTCCGCTCGTAGACATGCGGCTGGTCACGGTCGTAGAAGATGCCGAAGGACGCATCATAGCCATGGGAGTGGGTATGCCTTCCCTCTCGCACGCTTTGCAGAAAGCCAAGAGCCGCCTGTTCCCCTTCGGCTGGTACCATTTGGTCAAAGCGCTGTTTTTCAAGCATTCGGACATCATAGATTTGTTGCTCGTGGCCGTCCTCCCGGAATATCAGAACAAAGGGGTCAATGCCATGCTCTTCGCCGCCCTCATCCCCATTTGCCAGCAGATGGGCTTTAAGTTCGGCGAAACGCATCCGCAACTAGAGACCAACGAAAAAAGCCAGGGGCAATGGGCTTACTTAGACGCAGAGGTACATAAACACAGACGTTGCTATCAGAAGTCACTTAAATAGAAACACACTATGGCAGAAGAAGAGAAACCAAACGAAGCACCGATACTTACCGAATATACCGAAGACCACATCCGCCACTTGTCGGACATGGAACATATCCGTACCCGTCCGGGCATGTACATCGGAAAGCTGGGCGACGGTTCTCATGCCGAAGACGGTATCTACGTGCTTTTGAAGGAAGTGATAGACAACAGCATCGACGAGTTCAAAATGAACGCCGGCCGACGGATAGAAATCACCGTAGAGGACAACTTGCGGGTCAGCGTACGCGACTATGGCCGCGGTATTCCTTTGGGCAAACTCATCGAAGCGGTGAGCATGCTCAACACGGGCGGCAAATACGACTCCAAGGCATTCAAGAAGAGCGTGGGACTGAACGGAGTGGGTGTAAAAGCGGTCAACGCGCTCAGCTCGCACTTCGAAGTGCGAAGCCATCGCGACGGCGAAATGCGCCGGGCCACTTTCGAACGCGGAATCCTGACCGACGAATCGACGGAACCGACAGCCGACGAAAACGGAACTTTCATCTATTTCGAACCGGACAGTGCTTTGTTCAAGAACTATACGTTCCGTAGCGAATTCATCGAAACGATGCTGCGCAACTATACGTACCTGAACACGGGACTGACCATCATGTTCAACGGACGCCGCATCCATTCCCGCAACGGGCTGGTAGACCTGTTGAACGACAATATGACCAACGACGGGCTCTATCCTATCATCCACCTGAAAGGAGAAGACATAGAAATTGCCTTTACCCACACGGGACAATACGGCGAGGAATATTATTCGTTCGTCAACGGACAGCATACGACCCAAGGCGGCACGCACCAAAGTGCCTTCAAGAAACACATTGCCGAGACCATCAAAGATTTCTCGGGCAAGAACTTCGATTACGGCGACATCCGTAACGGACTGGTGGCGGCCATCGCCATCAACATCGAAGAACCGCTCTTCGAAAGCCAGACGAAAATCAAATTAGGGTCGCTGACCACCATACCCGACGGCGGAATCAGCATAGACAAGTTCGTGGGCGACTTCGTCAAAGAACAGGTGGACAACTATCTGCACAAGAATACGGACATCGCTGACATCATCATACAGAAAATCACCGAAAACGAAAAGGAACGTAAAGCCATCGCCGGCGTGACGAAACTGGCACGCGAACGGGCCAAAAAGGCCAATCTGCACAACCGCAAGCTACGCGACTGCCGCATCCACCTGAACGATGCCAAAGGCGACTTGAAGGAGGATAGCAGCATCTTCATCACCGAAGGCGACTCGGCCAGCGGCAGTATCACCAAGAGCCGCGACGTGACGACCCAAGCGGTATTCAGTCTGCGCGGCAAGCCGTTGAACTGTTTCGGCCTCACGAAGAAGGTGGTGTACGAAAACGAGGAGTTCAACCTCCTGCAAGCCGCCCTGAACATCGAAGACGGACTGGACGGACTACGCTATAACAAAGTCATCGTGGCTACCGATGCCGACGTGGACGGCATGCACATCCGCCTGCTGATGATTACTTTCTTTCTCCAGTTCTTCCCCGAACTCATTAAGAAAGGACACGTGTATATTCTCCAGACTCCCCTCTTCCGTGTACGCAACCGCAAAAACAAAATCGGCAAGCAAAAACTAAAGGAACTGGAAGAAGAAGCCAAGGCTGCCAAATCGGACTTCATCACCCGCTATTGCTATTCCGACGAGGAGCGTGTGGCGGCCATCGAAGCCTTAGGTCCCGACCCGGAAATCACCCGTTTCAAAGGGCTTGGGGAAATCTCTCCCGACGAATTCAAACACTTCATCGGTCCGGACATCCGTCTGGAACAAGTGTCGTTGCATAAGAGCGACCAAGTGAAAGAGCTATTGGAATATTACATGGGCAAGAATACCATGGAACGACAAAACTTCATTATCAACAATCTGGTCATTGAGGAAGACCGTGCGGAAGAAGACGAAACCGCAGAAACCGCTATATAAAGATTCATCAATGGAAAAAATAGCCATATTCCCCGGTAGTTTCGACCCCTTTACCAAAGGGCACGAATCTCTGCTACGACGGGGACTTACGCTCTTCGACCGCATCATTATCGGCGTGGGCATCAATGAATACAAGCGTATGGAACAAAGTACGGAAAAGCGCATTGCCGCCCTGCGCAAGCTTTTTGCCGGGGACGAACGCATCCAGGTGGAGGGCTACTCGGACCTGACCGTAGATTTCGCAGCCCGCCATCACGCCCGCTTCATCCTGCGCGGCATACGCTCCATCAAGGATTATGAATATGAAATGAACATAGCCGACCTGAACCGACGGTTGACAGGCGTGGAGACTATAATCCTGTTCACAGAACCGGAATGGGCGTTCATCAGTTCCACGATGGTGAAAGAACTTATGCACTTCGGGAAGGACATCTCGCCTTATATCCCGGAAGGGCTGGAATACGAATAAACAACAACTCAGCACAAACATCATGAAAAAAACTCTTTGGGCAGCCTTGCTTTTCTGCCTTCCGTGGACAGCTCCGGCACAACGGAAAGGGAACATGTCGGAAATGGAACAGTCCATGCGTAAACTCTCCATGGCCCAGTTGGCCATCAGCAGCCTGTACGTGGACAGTGTGGACGAAGTGAAACTGACGGAGGACGCTATCAACGGGATGCTCTCCAAACTGGACCCGCACTCCTCTTATACCAACGCCGAGGAGACCAAGAAAATGAACGAACCGTTGCAAGGTAATTTCGACGGTATCGGCGTACAATTCAACATGCTGGAAGACACGCTTGTCGTCATTCAGCCCGTGGCCAAAGGACCGTCGGAAAAGGTGGGCATCCTGGCAGGCGACCGCATCGTCAGCGTGAACGACACAGCCATTGCCGGTGTGAAGATGAGCCGTGAGGAAATCATGCGCAGGTTGCGCGGCCCGAGAGACACAAAAGTAAAATTGGGTGTGGTGCGGAACGGTATCAAGGACCGGTTGGAATTCATCGTCACGCGAGACAAGATTCCTGTATCTACCGTAGATGCGGCTTTCATGGTAACCCCCACCGTGGGACTTGTCCGTCTGTCCAGTTTCGGTAGCACGAGCCATGATGAAGTGAAGAAAGCCATCAAGGACTTGCAAGACCAAGGCATGAAGGACTTGATACTGGATTTGCAGCAGAACGGCGGCGGATATATGGATGCCGCGACGGGTATAGCCAGTGAGTTCCTGCCCAAAAACGATTTGATTGTCTACACCAAAGGATTACGCACTCCCTATAAAGAATTCCGCGCCCAAGGCCCGGGATTGTTCCGCGAAGGAAGAATCATCGTATTGGTGGATGAATATTCAGCCTCGGCCTCCGAAATCGTCACGGGAGCCATCCAGGACCAAGACCGCGGCCTGGTGGTAGGTCGCCGCACGTTTGGCAAAGGTCTGGTACAAAAACCTTTCGTCTTGCCTGACGGCTCTATGATCCGGCTGACCGTAGCACGTTATTATACCCCGAGCGGACGCTGCATCCAAAAGCCCTACACTATGGGGGATAAGATGAAGTATAACATGGACGTCATCGAACGTTACAACCATGGCGAACTGACCAACGCAGACAGCATCCACTTCCCCGACTCCTTAAAATATAAGACTTTGCGCAAAGGCCGTACCGTCTATGGAGGAGGAGGCATCATGCCGGACTATTTCATACCGTTGGATACGACACGATACACCAAGTTCCATCGCGAACTGACGGCCAAAGGTGCCATCGTCAACGCCGACCTTAAGTTTATTGATAAGTACCGTAAGAAGATCCGGCGCGAATACGCTTCATTCGACAAATTCAAAACCCGTTTTGAGACACCCCAGGAACTCATCGATCTGGTGCTCGCAGAAGGTGAAAAAGCAGGCGTGAAGCCCAAAGACGAGGAAGAACTGCAAAAGACATTACCGGAACTGAAACTTCAGATGAAAGCCTTGATTGCACGGGACATCTGGGATATGTCGGAATACTTCGCCGTCATGTACGAAGAGAATCCATTCGTGAAAAAAGCATTGGAGCTCCTTGAGCAATAACATTCAAACCACCCTATACAGGAGTTTCACCCAAACATCCTTCATCGTTCAGAATACGCCATAAACCATTCATAATATTTATATTACGCTCTGAAGGATGTTTCAGGTATTTCTCAGCCAAATGTCATTTCATTCTCAGCCAAACGATAAAACGTTTGGCTGAGAATGAAAAAACGTTCTGCGCCAAACATTTTACGGCTCTCCACCATGAAAGGAAGCTGAAAGACGACCTCTCAATTCTTCAGTCCATAACACATTATATAATAACCATTTACTATGTATCCTGAAAGATGAAAGGCATTTTCCGGAAAAGTATGGAAGAGGGAAAGATGTGGAGAGTATCGAGTCCGACGGCTATCCGGTTTCTTTGAGGAAGGACGACACGGAGAGCGCAGAAACGTGCACTAACGTGCGGAAATGTGCACAAACGAGCGGAAACGCGCACAAATGTGCAACCTCCGCCATGCGGCCCCTAACTTTGCCGTAAAAACCGAAGTACATGGAACTGAAACAAATCGTAAGGAGGGCGGTACGTCGATGGGCGGAGAAAATCGCGAGTAAACGAGCGCAGAGGCAAGCTCGCTTGGCTCTGCCGAGTGGGAGCGATTTATCAGAAAGAAAAGCCGGACGTTTGGGAGTTGCCGGAAGCGTGGCCGGTCATATCGGAGAAATAACAGTCGCCGAATCGCGACCGGAATCCTTCACGAGGCCGACCTCTCGGAAGGCGGAAGCCCACGACGCGAAAGACAACGCGCCTGCCCACCTCGACCTCCAGTTGGCCGCTTTCGCGGAAGAGCGTTACGACCTGCGCCACAACCTGCTGACGGGGCAGGCGGAATTCCGCCCCAAGGGACAGGATGCGGCTGCTTTCCTCCCCCTCACGGCACGAGACCTCAACTCCCTCTGCCTCGCCGCCCACGAGGCGGGCATCCCGTGTTGGGACCGCGACGTGTCGCGTTTCGTGGCCTCTGACCGCCTGCCCGACCACCATCCCTTCCGTGATTATTTCGACCGCCTGCCTGATTATCATCCCTTCCGCGATTATTTCGACCGCCTGCCGCCGTGGGACGGAGAAGACCGCCTCGACGCACTGGCACGGCGCGTGTCGGACAGTGCGCTGTGGGTGAGCGGATTCCGCCGATGGATGCTGGCCGTGGCCGCGCAATGGATGGGGGGTGGGGAACGGCCATGCCAACAGTATGGCCCCGGTATTGGTGAGCGGGCGGCAAGGATTGGGAAAATCCACATTCTGCCGCAACCTCCTGCCACCCGAACTGTCCGCCTATTACACCGACAGCGTGGACGTGACGAACACCGCCCGTATGGAACAGCTTTTGGTGGAAATGGGACTCATCAACCTAGACGAGTTCGACCGCATCCCCGTCCGCCGCCATCCGGCCTTGAAGAACGTGATGCAGCTCACCGGCCTGCATGTGCGCAAGGCTTACCAACGCGACGCACGCCGCCTGCCGCGCATCGCCTCCTTCATCGCCACGTCCAACAGCCATGAACTGCTCTCCGACCCTTCGGGCAGCCGCCGTTTCCTCTGCGTGGAGGTGGAGCGCCCCATCGACAGCACGGACATCGGACATGCCCAAATCTACGCCCAACTAAAAGCCATGCTCCTCGGCGGCGAGCGTTACTGGTTCACGGCGGGGGAAGAAGCGGAAATCCAACATGCCAACGTGGCCTTCTACCGTACTTGTCCGGCGGAAGAGGCTTTTGCCCGCCACTTCCGTGCCGCCCGTCCGGACGAAGAGGCCCTGTCCGTTTCCCTTCCCGAGCTCATCGCCCTGTTGCGCAAGCGTCAGCCGGGCACGCTTACGAGCATCGGCATGCAGGAGTTCAGCCGCGCCCTCGTGGCCGCAGGCGTGGAACGACGGCACACGGAAAAGGGCAACCGTTACCGGATCGTGCCGTTGGAACATGAAGGCTGTAAGTCCGCAATCCTTTCTGAATGAATGGAAAAAATCTTTTTGATTTCTACCCCATTAAAAATAAGGGTTCAAATGGCAAATTCGTATCTTTGCCATAGCAACTGCAATAACGCTGCTCCTCCAAGGAGAGGGGAAGGGATTCAGCGGATGACCTTAACAGACAAAGCCCATTTCTTAAAAATACAATTTATACCTTAGATTCGGAACCAATGTCGCGCTCCGTTTCTTTTCTATTTGATTAGTCAACATATTATATTGATAATAAGTATTCTTAAACCCATTCAGATTTAAGAATTGCAATGATATCTCATGAACCACTTTCTTCTTATTTATCTTATAGTTTATGGTCAAATCCGAAATAAACGACGGAGGCAACCGTAAGGAATAAGCTTTTGTCTCATCTTCTTCTATCTGATGAGTGCTACCTGATTCTATGTAGTCGATAGGAGTATAGCGTTCACCTCCTTGGAAAGTCAGCTTCGCATTGACACCTAAAATCTTGTTATCTTTTTTTCCTAAGATCCATTCTTTCCCTGCACATTACTGTCCACTAAAAATCGCTAAATGCTCTTTGAAATGATTGAAAATTAGTT
>ERZ779843.338-NODE-338-length-73265-cov-9.616255_pt1 | contig 73265 bp, 79 predicted proteins | sample MGYA00511560_ERZ779843 | MGnify/ENA primary metagenome ERZ779843 (study PRJEB29588, sample SAMEA2158062) | human gut metagenome | biome: human gut; feature: human-associated habitat; material: faeces | place: Denmark | collected 2008/2010 ... | reverse complement strand
CGCCCGTTGGGGTTGTATCACCTGTCGGAGTTGTGTCGCCCGTTGGAGTTGTATCACCCGTCGGGGTTGTTGGCGCGGTAGGTGCTGTATCGCCTGTCGGTTCAGGCACAATTATGTGGTCATCACCTTCGTCTTCATATCCGGGAACTTTGTCATCCTGAATACTTCCGCCACCATAATAATTTCTATTGTGCTCATCTTTTCCTATACCTTTCACATCATCAGGTCTTACGGCATTTACACGAATTTCGGTTTCAGAATTACTAATTGATGTTCTATCATCCTGTGTCCAATAAGATTTTCCATTTTCATCACGGTCTTTCCCCATATGAAAATGATATCCGCCCGCATATACATTATCACCTGTTAATGTAATATTTGAATCCTTATTAGTATTCATATTTTTAATAACAAGGTTTGAATCTGCATAGCCGTCATATCCGTCCAAATCAGTATGATTAATTCTTGTTCTGTCATTTATATCAAGAACTTTGATATTAATATTTTCAGCAATTACATCCTTAGAACCGATATTTTCAATATACATTTCGGTACCCCGCGTAATAAGATTCACATCTTTCTTCGCTGAAACATTTTCTATAAAGGTATCACCCGAAAACTCGGCATTTATAGAGCCGTTATTCGCAATCAAATTACATACGTGAGTATCGTAAGCATCACTCAAACCTTTTATATTGATACTTCCTTTTTGGGATTTCATATCAACACCATAAGTATCAGATACCGGCTTATTAGTAAGCGAATTTGTATCAATCTTGTTTACATTACTTTTTGTCGCATTAAAAGTAATTCTGTTATCAAGTTTTCCGATATCTCCCGTAGCCAGTACAGATATTCCATAACCCTCAATATTAGCCTTTGAAGCGTCTTTTGAAGCATTCAATATATCATAAGCAATCTCATTTTTTAATGCTGAACCTGCGTATAATATAACACGACCGTCAGCATTAATATAATTTAATTTCATATCAGAATCCAGAGCTGCAAGATTTATTGTTAAATCGTTTGCTTTTGAAAACTTCGATGTAACGGCAGTGTAAGTGCCGTCTATATTAGCATTGATTGAACGTTTCAAATCTCTGCCATCGACACCTGTACATATTCCATTATCGCAAGGATTATCATTTTTACCGATAGTACCGTCAATTACATTTATGTTTAAGTTTCCGCCGTTTTTCGTAGCTAACAAAGTCTTAGCAACCCCATAGTTCAAAAGACTGCCGTCAACAATATTTATATTAATATCTCCGTCAGAAGTAACATAAAAATCGTTTGCGGAGTTATCTCCTATCTCAATATCTGAGCCTTCAGAACGCAAATCTATACCGTGAGCCTTTAAAAAACCTTTTATATTGATTCCGCCTTTACCGATGTTTGTAATATTAAGCTTATGAGAGGTATTTTCAATTGTACCCGTACTCTCAATATTTACACCGCCGTTAGAATTATAAACAATTGTATCTCCGCCTTTAGTAAAAACTTTTCCAAGTACTTTTATTCCGGAAGAGCCGGCATTTTTTATTCTTGTTATGCCATTATTTGTCAATTCTGCAAGCTTTCCTATTACAATCCCTCTGGCAGAATTATTCTCAAGATACAAAGTCCCGTTATTATTTTTTAAAGACCCGTTAATATTAATTCCTTGTTCAGATTTTATAATAGTATTTCCGTTAGAATTTGAAATCTTTCCGTCTACATTAACCCCGGCAGACCCGACGCTTTCAAGTTGAGTGTTGCCCTTTCCGAAATTTTGAACAGTTGCACCTTCTGCAACTGTAACCCCGTCATTTCTCGTACCGTGAGATACAATCTTTATTGATCCGTCAACATTCTCAAACGAAGACCCTGAACTTGTTCCATTTTTAACAAGCTGGTTAAATAATTTATCCGCCTGTTCTAAAGAAGACAAGGCTGTAGACTTTCCAAATTCTTGACCGCCGGCAAGAAGTCTGGCTCCGCTGTTTATGGCAATATCTTTAGCAGCAAGCTCAATTGAATCCCTTGCCATTATAGTTCCGTTTATCTGAATTGTACCATCTCCTTTTAAAGCCATTGCAGCTTCATATTCCGGAGTCCCTGGTTTGGAAAGAATAGGAGCGTACTTTTCCATATCCTGTGTAAACCCTTTATATGAACAAGGAGCAGGCGTTAAGACAGACAAAGACCCAACATTTAAAACTCCGCTCGCACCGACAACCATACCGTTTGGAGATACAAATATGGCCTGTCCATTATAAAAATTGCCATCCCTCATTGTATTAAGAATACCGTTTATGTTAATAGTGTTATCAACAAAGTTTACAAATTTAGAAACATTTTCTTCTCCATACTTAAATATAAGATTGGCGATATCCCCTTCTGATAAATGAAAATTCTCATAATGCCTGAAACCTATACCGTTAACAGCCTGTGACGGATCTATATTAAAGACGCCGTTCGGGCCCTGTATACCGGAAATATCTGTAGCTAAAGCCTGTACGGTTATTAATGAGACTGATAATAAAGAGACGATAACTCTCATACACTTCTTATTCGGGGTATAACTTGACATATAATAATTTGTCCTTTCACTAAACAATAAATATAACTTTCTATAAGTAGGGTATACCTATTATATATATGGGAACAAATTAAATCTAAAAATTAAAAAAACTTAACAATTGATATTTCTTTTAAACATATTGTTGTTTATGGCAAAATAACATACATAAAATATAAGCATTAAAACAATCATCTTAATAATAGGAGTTAAAGACGGTATATCAAGAAAAAGATAATGAATAAAGCCCATTGGAAGGAAAGATAAAAGCATACCGAAAATTATTCTTACAGGATATAACAAACGCAACCCCGGCAGAACTATTATAATACTTAAAAAGTAATAAAGGAAATTGGCACCTAAAGTCGCAACACCAACCCCTTCCAGCCCTATTTTAGGAATAAGAATAATATTTAATGCAATACCAACGATACCTGAAATGAGTTTTATAATAAAATCAATATAAGTTTTATTTGCAAGATGATATTGCAAAGTTGTGTAATCTGTCAATCCCATAAAAAATGTACCGAATGCGAAATAAGGAATAAGCCTGAATGCTTCATGGAATTTTGGAGCAGAAAATATAGCAACAAAATCCTGAGCATATAGTGACATTACAGTTACAACAGGCAGAGAAATAAGGATATAATAACCGGTAAAGCGTGATATAATAGGCCTTACATCAATTTTTGCCTCATACATTCTGATAATACGCGGGATGGCGGCAACTGTAATAATAGAAAATATAGTCATTAAAAGCGGCAGAGTTACACCATAGGCAACACCTACATATCCTACATCTGTAAACCCGCTGATATTATTCATAATAAATTTATTACTTTGATTAATAATCCATGCACTTAAAGATGTAGCTGCTATTGGAATCCCGTAAGCAAATATCGGAAGCAGAACACCAGGTTTCAACTTTGGCAACCGGAAGTAAGCCCAGATATTACTCTGATAAATTAAAAGAATATCAATTAATGATATCGAAATAGCCATTCCTAAAAGCAGAGCAATTGCACCCATATGAAAAACTTTTATAAAAAATACTGATAACCCTATAGTTAAAATCTGATTTAATATAGTTGAAAACGTGAACGCAACGGATTTAAGCTGTGCTCGAAGAAGCTGAAAAAGTAAAGCCCTTATTGCAACTGGAATAATCAACAGCAATATTGCAAGAAAATAGACCGGCTGTATTTTAAAAAACGAATAAAAGTGTTCACGAAAAACAAACGCAATTAAAAACATTGCAAGTATATTAAAACCGAGAATTGTCACCAGAATTGAAAGATAACTCGGCAAATCCTGAGCAAGCTGATGCTGCCTGAAGAATCTTAAACCTGAAAGACCTACCCAGTCAGAAAATAATATACAAAGGAATGACAATAGAGCAATAGAAAGAGAATATAAACCGTACTGTTCCGGAGGTAAAAGGCTTGTATAAACCGGAACAATAACAGCATTTCCGAGCATGCCGCAAATCTTTGACGGAGAATATTTCAGCATATCTCGAAAGATAGCTTTTAATTGTATCTTTTCTTCTTCCTTGTTCTCTACGAATTCCATCATTAACCTTAGTAATAGAAATATATTACTATAAAAAATACGTTCTGTCTATTGGATAACTCCAAATAAATCGTATTCATCTGCACGTTCAATCAAAACGTTTTCAATATCCCCCGGAACAACAGGACGCTCGCTTTTTGCATATACAAGCCCGTCTATTTCAGGCGCATCATGCTGAGAACGCATTATGACAACGCCGTCATCTGTTATTCCTTCTACAATACAAGGTATCGTCTTTCCTGTATAACCCTGATTTATCTCATAAGAAATCTGCTGTTGAAGTGCCATTAACTCTTTATAACGCTTATGCTTCAGCTTTTTCGGAACCTGATGCTGCATTGAATAAGATGTTGTATTTTTTTCTCTCGAATATTCAAACACACCCATTCTATCGAAACGTGCACGTTTTACAAATTCATAAAGTTTATTAAACTGTTCCTCGGTTTCACCGGGATAACCTACAATAAAAGCTGTTCTTATAGCAACCCCCGGGATTCTATCACGCAGTTTCTTTATTAAAACTTCGTAATCAAATACAGGCCGGCGCATTGCCTCAAGAATCTGTGCGTCATAATGTTGAAGCGGTATATCTATATACTTAACAACTTTATCTAATTTAGCTATAGCATTAATAAGTTCATCATTCATCTGGGAAGGATATGCATACATTATTCTAATCCAGCCCAGTCCTTCTATTTTATTAAGTTCTTCAAGAAGTTTTGCAAGAGAGGTTTTACCATATATATCAATACCATAACTTGTTGTATCCTGTGCAATAAGAACTATTTCTGTCACACCTTTTTCAACAAGTGCCTTTGCTTCTTCTACTATGTTCTCAATAGTTCTTGAATGATAAGCCCCTCTCAGCTGCGGAATAATACAATAACCGCAGTGATAATTACATCCGTCTGCAACTTTAATATATGAGCTTGCGCCCATAGTAATCTGCTGGCGTTTAACAGATTCCGGATAAATATATTCAGGCTTTTCTGAAATTTTAGCAATATACTCCTGCTCGTTTTCGTTCATAACACGTTCTACAATGGATACGATCTCCTTTAAATCTGATGTACCTATCATTGCACAAATTTCCGGTATTGCTTCTTTTAATTCATTCTTATGTTTTTGAGGCAAACAACCTGTAACAATAACCTTTTTACCATCATTTATCATTTGCAGAATTGACTGAACCGACTCCTGTTCAGCATCATGTATAAATGAGCAGGTATTTACTATAACAATATCAGCATCATTATCATCAAGAGTAACCTCATAGCCTTTTTCCGCCAGAAGCCCCAGCATTAGCTCCGAGTCTACCAAATTTTTTGCACATCCGTGATTAATTAAAGCGATTTTTTTATTCATATATTTACCTCTGACGATAAGTTTAACATGAATAAAATTTTTTGTAATTAAGCAAAGCGGCTAAATTGTAATTTGAAATTTCCGCAAATATTTACAGTAAAAAATGTCTCATATTTTTTTTTATTTATTCATCTTTCTGTCAAGTCCGAACTTCATTAGTTTATTTATAGATGTATATGAAAGTTTTGAGACTAATTCCGCAAAAAATGCGTCCCGTCCGATTGTATAGGACGATTTAGGTTTTTTATGATTATCAACCTTTTTTATAAGCTTAACCACTTCAGAAACGGCAAGACCTGATTTTTCATTTTTAAGCGCGTTTGCAGCAAGAAATTCCATTTCTTTGCGGTAAGATATGTCATTTTCGATACTGTCTTTATTAATTTCTACCGATTTACCCCAGAGCGGAGTTGCAATAACACCCGGTTTGATTGAGATAACCTTAACTTTGCCCTGCATTTCGACTTCTAATGCATTAAACAAAATATCTAACGCACGTTTTGAGGCACAATAAGGCGCGACAAAAGGAAAAATTCCGAAACTGGCCATTGAGCTTATATTGATAATTCTTGAATTATACAATAATGGCAAAAGCTGCTGGGTGAAATCAAGATGAGAAAATGTATTAACTTCGAATTGCCTGCGGATTTTTGAAATCTGCATATTTTCAACAGGGCCTGCGGCAACGCAACCGGCAGCATTAATCAAAGTATCAATTTTATCTGTGTTCTGTCTTATAACATCAGCCGCACCTCTTATGGTATAAGGTTTTTCCATATCAATAAAAAACGGTATTACATTTTTCATTGAGGCAAGTTCTTGTTCATACTTCGGATTTCTGTAACCTGCAAACACTTTATTATCTTTCGAGAATTCCTCAAGCAAAGCCCTTCCTATTCCCGAAGTTGCTCCTGTTATTACATAAGTTTTCATGCTATTCCCTATCGCAATTAATCTGACATATAAGAACCGAACAACGGTAAGTACAATGCCAAAGCAAGAGTTAATACGATAGAACCTATTACTATTAACATTAAAGGTTCAATCATTTTGGTCATTGTATCAATAATACCATCGAGTTTCTTATCAATAAATTTTGTAGCCTGCAAAAGCATATCGCCTAAACGACCTGACTGCTCACCCGTTGCAATCATGAACAAAATCATTTTAGGAACTGCCTCGGTTGATCTTAATGCAACAGAAAGATGCTGCCCTTGCTGTACCATACCAGTAGCTTTTTCAATTTTTTCTTTTAAAGTAAAGTTAGTCAAGGTTAAATTAGCGAGATACAAACATTCAACAATCGGAACACCTGCATCATAAGCAACCTGCATTACTGCAACAAAGTTTGCATAATTTGAAAATTGCAGCAAATCGCATAACAGAGGTATCTGTAATGAATATTTATCAATAACTCTCTTACTTGGCTCCCACTTAAACAGATAAATAATGCCGAAGACAAGGGAACCGAGAATCAGAGGAACCAAATACCAGAATTTTTTAAGGAAGATACCGGCAGACATCAATGTCGCAGTAATCCAAGGTAATTCTTTCCCCATACCGTCAAACATCTCTTTAAATACAGGAAATACGAACATCAACATTACAAGTACTATGATAACAGCCAATGCAATAACAAACATCGGATACATCAAAGTACCTATTACTTTACCTCTGATATTTGCCTGCTTTGTCATAAGTTCCAACAAACGGTCAAGAGTTTTTTCCAATTCACCGGAATCTTCACCGGCTTTACATAAACCGATAAATACCTGTCCGAATTGTGCAGGATATTTTGCAATAGTGTCTGCAAAAGTAGCACCTGCCATAATTTGCCGGCGAAGCTCTTTTGCGACAAGACGAATCTTTAATTTTGCAGCATCTGTTTCAATAAACATCAAAGATTCAATCATTGGAATACCGGACGATGCCAATATTTGCAAAGTTGAAGTAAAATCCATCTTATCGGCAAGACCAAGAGTCTTCATTTGTCCGCCTTTTACTTCATCAGCAACCTCCTGCTTACTATCCTTGCCTATTTTTTCTTCATAAACTTTTGTAGGTAAAAATCCAAGTTTTCTGACCTGTTCTCTCGCATCGCGAAGATCTTCGGCTTCGACCTTACCTTTAACCAAATCTTTATTATTCTTTAATGCTACATAGTTATAGATTGCCATTGTCCACCTATTCGTTTACAACACCGAGTACTCTGACGAATTCGTCAATCGTTGTCAGCCCGTTAAGAATATGCCCCATACAGGCCTGATTAAGGGTTTTCATACCATTTCTTACAGCGGCTTCTTCAATTTCGATATCATGAGCTCCGGAAGCTACCAGTTTTTTAATTTCTTTATTAATTGTCATAATTTCATAAACACCAAGACGGCCTTTAAAGCCGCTGAAATTACATTTATTACAACCTACAGCCCTATATAACGGAGTTTTCATAAGCTGTTGTATTTCTTCTTCATTAGCAGAAATTTGTCTTGCTTCTTCGTAAGTAGGGAAATATTCCTGCTTGCAGTCATCACAAAGTCTTCTTACAAGACGCTGAGCAATAACACCTGAGAGTGTCGAAGCAACCAGATAATCTTTTGCACCCATTTCAATCATACGGGTAACGGTTGCGGCAGCCGAGTTTGTGTGGACTGTACTTAACACAAGGTGACCGGTAAGGGCTGCTGAAATTGCAATTTCAAGAGTTTCATAGTCACGAATTTCACCTACGAGGATGATATCAGGATCCTGTCTTAAGATAGCACGCATACAGGATGCAAAAGTTATGCCGGCTTTTGCGTTAATTTGGGATTGATTAATCCCCTCGAGTTTAATTTCTATAGGATCTTCGATTGTAGTAATATTTACATCTTCATCATTCAAGCTTTTCAAGACTGAATAAAGAGTTGTTGTTTTACCGGAACCTGTCGGCCCTGATGTAAGGATAATCCCGTTAGGGCAGCTCACCATATTCTTAATTTTTGCAATATCATCATCCCCGCCGCCGACAAGACTGATATTTTTATCAGCCGCATTCAAGCTGACAGCCGGAGCCAGTACACGGATACAGACCTTTTCCTTTCCGGCAACTGGCAGGGTGTTAATACGGAAGTCGTAAGATCCGCCTTTATATTTTATTGAAAACGTACCATCCTGAGGTCTTCTGTGCTCTGCGATATTCATTCTTGACAGGACTTTAAAACGTGCGATAACAGAAGTTTCAACTTTAGTCGGAATATCAAGGACTTTTGAAAGCATACCGTCTTTTCTGTAACGCACAATATATCCTGAAAGTCTCGGCTCTATGTGAATATCGGAAACTTTTGTATCAATAGCGGTCGTAATAATCTGGTTTACGAACTTTGCTATAGAACCGCTTGAATCTTGCAACTGGTTATCAACCATTTCAGCAAGAGATTCTTCAACCTGAAAAGTTTCAGCTTCTTCCTCAATTTGTTTGATAATTTGCTGTGTTTCTTTCTTCGATTCTGAGAAGAAAGTATTCAGAGCATTTTCAAACTCATAGTGAGTCATTAATAACTGTTTAGGATTTTGACCTGTAAGGTAGATTATTTCTTTCAGAACATCAGGTTTTACCGGAGTCACTGCACCGAGCATTAAGGTTTTACCGTCTGAAGAAATAGGTATTACCTTATTACTTTTTATAAAATCCTCAGGAAGAATCCCAACATATTTAGATTGAGCTGCAAGCTGGCTGGACGTAACAACGTCAAAACCCGTTTGCATATGCAGTATTTCTTTCAGCTGTTCAAGTGTAATAAACCCGAGTTTGAAGAGCATAGACCCAATAGGAGTTTTATTACGTTTACTTTCAGCAAGAGCTTGCAGAAGTTGAACATCTGTAATATAGCCTTTTTGAATTAAGAGTTCTCCGAGCTTTCCCTGAACTGAACTGGAGGAAGAAGATGCATCTCCGCCGTTATTTTTGAAGAGTTCAACAATAAGTTGTTCCAAATCAGCATCAGGCACCTGCATTAACTTTATCTGATAAGGAAATATCTGTCTTAATTTATCATTAATTGCATCCTTATCGGAAGCAGAGGCTATTGCAACAAACAAAAACTTATCTTTAACACTAAGTGGAACAAATTTCATTTGTTCCATTAGTGCTTTATCAACTTTATTGAGTATCTGTTTGTTGATACTATTTTTTAACCTGTTTAGTAATTCGCTCATCTGTATTTTTATTCACTACAATGCATTTTCTTCATCATCAGTAATAATCTTAGGTGTAACAAGAATTACAAGTTCAGATTTAGTACGTGTGGTTGAAGTACTTCTAAAGAATGACCCGATACCCGGAATATCTCCAAGGAAAGGAACCTTATTTATAGTTCTGGAATCATTTTCTCTCATCATACCTGCTATAACAAGAGTGTCACCATCTTTAATCCTTACATTTTTCAGCTCAAGGTTTCTTCTTTGAAGCAATGTAGCCTGAAGGTCAGTTTCGCCTTTTTCAGCCGCTGCTTCATCCTCAGCAGCAGCATATATGTATTTGTAAGGGATTGCATAATCAGGAGTCAGGTTCAAGTATACATAACCGTCCGGAGAGATAAACGGAGTCACTGTAATCTTAATACCGTCATCCTCACCGATTTCATATTGCTTTTGAGTAGGAGTTGAATTCATAGCTCCTCCTCCTGTATTGAGAACCTGAGTTGTAACTGTTTTTACGTAATCGGACGTCATATCAATTGTCGATTCCTGACCGTTAGTAACTACAATTCTCGGATTTGAGATAGTTCTTGCTTTGTTATTTTGAAGCAAGTATCTGATTGTATATACAAGAGACGGAGAACCGCTTGTATATCTTTGTGTAGGCCCCATCAGATAGAATGGTTTAAAGTTTGTAGAACCGGAAGTCGGGTCTGTTGATACAGAGAAATGCTTGCTGGTGAAACTCCACTCATTATTAAATGTTCTTGAACCGTCTTCGCTTAATTCGATAATAGAGAACTCTATATAAGCTTGTGGCTGTTTTTTATCACTGCTTTCTATAAATTCTCTAATCATATCAATTTGCTGTTGAGAGCCTCCAACAATATTTACTGTTCCGAGTTGTGTATAATAAGCAACGGAAAGGCTTCCCAGACCTAACGACGCACTTCCGTCAGCACCGCCACCGCCAGCAGAATCGGAAGATATCGTACATGCAACTGTTCCTTCGCCAAGAACAATACCGTCGCCGCTGCTTGAGGAAGAAGAAGCCGCACCTGTTAATATACCGGCAGCACCACCGGTAGCTTTACCTCCAGCACTGGGAAGAAGCAAATCGCATATCATTTTCGACATTGCCTCCGGTGTAGTATGGTTTACTTTAAATGATGTTGTTATTGGTTTTTTATCAAATTGCTCTACAATTTTTTTTGCAATTGCTATATTTTCTTTTGAACCGAATATAATTAATTCATTCGTGGCCGGGTTAGTTGTAACTATACTTGAAGAAGAAAGCCCCGGTCTCTTTACACCGAATATATTCGCATTCAAAAAATCAGCAATAGCAGAAGCATTAACATATTTAACCGGTAGTACTGTCATCGGTTGCTTTGTAACATTGGTTGTATCATCAGGGGTTGTAATAATAAGGGTGTTGTCTTCCAGTACATAAGCTAAGTCGGAAGTTTCCAAAACCATATTAAACGCTGAATTCAACGGTACATTTACAAGATCCATAGTAACAGTTCCGCTTACATCTGCTTTAAATATAATATTCAAACCGGCTTTATCTGCGAACATACGCAAGACCTGCTTAACATCAGAATCGCGCAAACTCAGATTTATAGGAATGTTACGGTTAGTTATGCTAACTTTCCCGTACAAATCTAAAACAGAAGGTTCTGACCCTCTCAATACAGGCTTATCCGCCGTATAACCTACGCTGCTACTAAATGACAGCAGATTTTTAAAATCTCTCGCATCAGCGATTGCTATGGAATTCGACAATGCGAATGCCAATAAAATCATTGTAGTAGATAATTTTTTAACCGTATTTTTCATTGCTGCTCCTGCTTATTTAAATTTTATTTCTTTCTATTTGCTGCTCCGCCAAATTTCTTAGACAAATTCGACACTTGATTATAATTTAAACCTTCATCTTTAGTAACTATTTCGCCTACTCCGGCCTTATAGATATTTGAACCGAGTTGGACAGTAACAGTTTGAGGACTTATTGCCAGAATTTTATATCCGTTAATCACATCCCCTGATCTAACTAAGTAATCTGTATCTTCAATATTAATAATTGCAGACGGATTATACTTATCAAACATTATACCCGAGATTTTTGTTGTGACAACTTTTGAGGCATCACTATCTGTATCAGCTCCCATAGGAGGTTCAATCAAATCAAATTTAGGTAAATCATTCTTTTCAACTATAGACTGTGAATTCACATCATTAGCCGGAACAAAAGGATTTGCCCTTCCTATTGAATCCATACTGACTGCAACCATTTTATCATCACTATTTCCGGTATCTTCTATATCAACAACATTCCCAACAGCTCCCGGAGTATCTTCTGAAACATTCATATCTGCCGGCTGTTGTTCTGATACAGATTCAATCGGCTCTTGAGGTATTCCGGAATCCATTGCAGTATCTGCATTATTTCCGCCACAGCCTGTTACTGCCGTCATTACAAGAAAAAATAACACTGCTATAAACAATGTTCCGATTTTCTTCTGTACTAATATCCTTTTATTAATCATACCTGTATTCTGTTCCACTCTCTTTACATTATTACTTATAAGCTACATTTTGATTATATAAAAATATATTTATTAGTGTATCAATTATTTAGTGTATTTAATTATAATATATATACTTTTTTACACTATAATAATTATTAAAATTTTATCATATATACTTTTAAAAAGCAAAAATGCATACTTTATTAAGTTTTTTTAATATAATCACTGAAAGTTATTTGTTATAGCGTGTATATACTCAAGAATTTCAGAAAAATACAATAAATCTGCATTCCCGTTCAAAACTAAGTCTGCTTCTGTTCTGAACGGCCTTACATATTTTTCACCGGCCTGCGCAATATAATCCCAGTGTTTCAAAGCGTTTTCCATGCTTTGATTACGTTCATTGCATGCTCTTGAGATAAATCTTTCTTTTCTTATATTATTATCTGATTCTACATATATTTTAACATCAAAGATATCTTTAACCTGTTCATACATTGTTGCAATACCTTCAACAACTATGATTTTCTGGGAAGTTATTTTTCGGGCATGCGGAACTGAAACCCCTGTACCGTTTGGAAGATACATAGGAATCATTACATCCTCCCCTTCAGAAAGCTGTTGCAAATCAGCATTTAAGATATCAAGCTGAAAACTTGAAGGAGCATCAACATCATAACCGTTATCTCTAAGATTATCAAAAGAACCGAATTTTTTTATAAGTGCAGAAATATCGTTAAAATAGTTATCCGTACTAAGGACTGAAACAGGCATATTAAATTGTTGAATGATTTTTGTTATTTCCTTACAGATAGTTGACTTACCTGAGGCCGATTCACCTGTTATACCTACCAGAAGACGCTTATGTGGATTGTTTATCAAACGTTTTGAAAATCTTGATATAAAATCTGAATTCACGTCTAAAAAAATCGGGGTATCGCATTTTTTATCAAACGAAAGAATCTGCCGGAATTTCGTTTGAAGATAGAATACCAAAAGCTCGCGTCCGGTTCGTGAATTAAAATCAGGTTTTAGTATTTTATCAGTAGAATTTAATTCTTTATCTATTAATAATTTCATAGCTTCCTTTATTGACTTTATAAAAATAAAGTATGTTTAAAATAATACACAAGAAAAAAAAAAATTGCTAGTCATTATAAAAAAATAAATTAAATGTAACATTTTTACACAAAAAAAACGCACCCTCTTTGCGAAGGTGCGTTTTTAAATTATTTTTTGGTTTGATTAGAAGCACAAACCAGCTTCACGGGCAGCATCAGCAAGAGCTTGAACACGTCCGTGGTATAAGAATCCGCCTCTATCAAATACAACACATTCGATACCGGCTTTTTTAGCTTTTTCAGCAATAGCGGCACCAACGACTTTAGCAGCTTCAATATTACCGCCGTGAGGTAATTTTTCTTTAAGTTCTTTGTCAACTGATGAAGCCGCAGCCAATGTTACATGATTTTCATCATCAATCAATTGAGCGTAAATGTGTTTTGTAGATCTATAAACAGCCAATCTAGGGAATTCTTTAGTACCGGAGATTTTAACTCTGATAGACTGGTGTCTTTTTTGAACTTGAGGTTTTCTTACTTTTCTTTTAATCATTTTCTTTTCCTTTCTGCCCAAACCTTCTTGATTACCTAAGTCAAGGGTTTATACGGGCTTCTTAATTTCGCCGGAACTCCGGCAGGTTGCTATTTACTATTTCTTACCAGCTTTACCGGCTTTGCGTCTAATGTGTTCGCCTTCATATCTTACACCTTTGCCTTTATATACTTCAGGCGGACGTTTAGATCTGATAAATGCGGCAACATCACCGACAGTTTGTTTGTTAGAGCCTTTTACGGTAATTTTTGTATTAGCCTCAACTGTAATAGTGATACCTTCCGGCGGTTCAACAATTACCGGATGAGAATAACCTAATGAAAGGTTAAGATTTTTACCTTCCATATTAGCACGGTAACCAACGCCCTGAATTTCAAGTTTCTTTTCGAAAGCATGTTTTACACCGTGAACAGCGTTAGCGATAAGGGTTCTTGACAAACCGTGTAATGAACGTGCCTGTCTTGAATCATCAACTCTTGTAACGATAATGTGATTATCTTCAACTTTAACGTTAATTTCAGGACGAACAGCAACTACTTCTGTCCCGTTAGGGCCTGTTACAGTTACTTGATGATCTTCGACTTTAACATCCACGCCTTGTGGAATTTCGATAGGTAATTTACCGATACGTGACATTTGTTTTCTCCTTTTGGTATATTTGTAAACGACTTCAGGTCTTTCTACCAATTTCACCTGCATAATTCATTTTATACCAAAAAAGCGTATTGTCAAAGCAAAATAACGTTAAATTACGAATAATTAAGAACTATTTCCACCTGAACTTAGGTTTTCCGTTTTCGTCAAAGCCGTTCAGAGTAATATTTTGCTGAGTTTTGGCGCGTTCGGCAGCCTCAGCTGCACCAGGCCAATCACGGCCGATTAAGTTATTATAAACGTGGTCGCCAACATTTTGTGAAAAACCGTTTCCGGCGGAAAGCCATTCATAGTTATCACCACTGACATTAACCATTGTAACGCCGGTTCGAGGGTCAGTAAACGAACCATCTGTATTCTTAATATAACCAAGGCTTTCAAATTCAGATGACGTACCGAATATTCCGTTCAGGTTTTCGTGCCAAACTTTTCCTGTACATTTACTTACATCATAATCTTTAGAGGCAATCATGTTTTCCAGCGGAGTTTACTTGCGGAACAGCCCTCTGTTGATGATGCATTACTAAGAATTTCGGCTTCTGTTTTAGATTTATCTTCGGCACTAATTCCATCAGAGCCGGCTTCTTGTCTTTTCACTTCTTCAATCCGCTTATCAAGCTTACCGCTGAGTTCCTTAACGGAGGAGGCGGAATCTTTTAAAGCCTCAACCTGATTTTCGACGCCTTCATATTGTGTTAAAATACCCTGTTGGGTTTGAAGTTCTGAATTAAGCCGTTCATAATTTGCGGTAGTATCGTCGTATGTTTGAAGTGCAGTATCGTATTGTTCCTGATTTTGTTCAACATTATCCTGCATTTGCTCGCATTTATCAGCTAAATCTTTGTATTGAGATTCACTTTCTTTTACATTTTTCAAAACATTAGCTTTTGTTTGCTGGGCTTGCGTTAAAGTTTGCTCTGCCTGATTAAGTTTTGTTTGTGCTGTTTCCTGACATTGTTTTGCTTCTTCCAGGCTTGTTTGTGCCTGTTGCTTTTCAGTCTGTGCTTTTTCAACAGCAGCCTTTGCTGCTTGGTATTGAGGGTTCGGAGTTCCGTCTTCCAGTGTCTGAGGCGTATTTGCAAGAGAGGCCTCCGCAGATTGTAAGGCCTGTGTGGCAGCATTAACAGATGCCTCAGCTTTTGCTACAGAACTCTTCGCTGAAGAAAGTTCGTTTTGAGCTGAAGATTTATTCTTTTCTTCTGCCTTTACATTCGAACAAGCTTCATCATATTCTGAATTAACGGAACTTAACTGGTCATCCATTTTATCTCTGGCTTGTATTGATGAATTCAAATTGCTTTTATTTTGTTCAAGAGAAGTTTTGGCAGATTCACTTTCATTTTTGGCACTATCTGCCTGAGTTTCCAGACGTGATACATTTGCCTCCGCAGTAGCTTTTTGATTTGCTAATGCATTAAAATTTGCCTGAGCCTGAGCTAATGCCTGATTAACCTTTACTGATTCATTGTTAAGGGAAGGTTTAAGATTTGAAAGTGCTGTTGATGTCCATCCTGCACCTGAAATGGCATTACTTACCGAACTTAATGTAGATGAATCAACGCTTCCGCTAAAATTATTGTTGAGGTTCTGTGCATAACCCGAATACTCCCCTCCGCATGAGACACTGCTTCCTCCGCCGCCACCGCCGCCGGAAGCTGCTCCTGACAGTGATGAAGATTGATTTGAGGTATTATTACTACTTAACTGATTAGAAACTCCGCTGCTTTTTGAATCTTTGCTGCCTAAAATATTATTTAAAAGCCCCATAGCATCCGCAACAGCACCAAGTGTAGTTAAGACATTAGAAGTCTGTGACGAATTAGATGTTTTAGCATTTTTCGCTTCTGTAATCACAGATGTTTCCCACTTATTGTAAGAAGTCGTAACTTTATTCACAGAAGTTGATGTACGCGACTTTTGCATCTGCTTAATTATAGAAGATGTCGTTAAACTGCCTAATTTTATATCTCTCTGTGGTGTCATTTGTCACTCTCTTTCTATATATTTAAAGAATTTTAAAACCACGAAATTTCAAAAAAAGACAATTCTGCACACATGCTATGCTATGCTATGCTATGAGGCATTATCACTTATGTGGAGCGGATTTGCGCCCAATTTACAAAACTTTATATTTATTCATATTTCGTAAATATAACAAAAAAAGACCGGGAATCTCCGGTCTTTTTTGTATTTATTTATTATCAAACTAGTAAATATAGCAAAGAACTTCGCCGCCGATATTTTCTTTACGGGCTTTTCTGTCTGTCAATAAGCCTTTGCTTGTTGAAACAATTGCTACACCCATACCACCCAATACTTTTGGAAGGTTTTTAGCTTTGCAATAAGTTCTCAAACCAGGTTTTGAAATTCTTTGTAATTTAGAAATTACAGGTTTGCGTTTTTCATCGTATTTCAGTACTATTTGTAAAACTTTGAATTTTCCAACTTCTTTAACACTGTAATCAGAAATAAAACCTTCAGATTTTAATAATTTTGCTAATTCAACTTTCAATTTAGAAGATGGGATTTCAACAGTTTCATGTGAAACCATATTAGCATTTCTGATTCTTGTTAGCATATCTGCTATAGGATCTGTATTCATTTTAATATTCCTTTTTTCTTATGCCGGAATTGAACTTCCGGCGCTACTTACCAATTTTTGTCCGGTTCGGCCTTAGCCGCCTTGACGATTTTTAGCAGTTTAGCAAGGCTGCAAATTTAGCCTGATAGATTTTCTAAGCTGCTGCCCGTAGGACATCCAAGCCTACCAGCTTGCTTTTGTTACACCCGGTAATAAACCCTGGTGTGCCATTTTTCTCAAACAAATTCTGCACAAGCCGAAGTCTCTGTGGTAACCGTGAGGTCTGCCGCAGATGCTGCATCTGTTGTGCAATCTTACTACAGGATATTTACCTTTTGCAGCAAGAGCTTCTCGTCTGAGTTCTTTGTTTATCATCGCTTTTTTAGCCATGAATTTCTCCTTTGTTCTTTTGGTTGTTTATCTTAAAAATTTAGGATTTAAAAAAATCCGTTACTTGTTCATCCCTTTAAAAGGCATACCTAATAATCTCAACAATTCTCTTGCTTCATCATCTGTTTCAGCAGTTGTAATAATTGAAACGTTCATACCTTTTACAAGATCAACTTCTTCATAAGTAATTTCAGGGAATAACGCTTGTTCTTTCAAACCTAAAGTATAGTTACCGCGGCCGTCGAAAGATTTTGCACTAATACCTCTGAAGTCACGAATACGAGGGAATACAACGCAGATTAATTTTTGCAAGAAATCATACATTCTTTCGCCTCTGAGTGTAGCCATAGCACCAACCGGCATACCTTCTCTTAATTTATAAGTTGCGATTGATTTTTTAGCTTTTGTGATAACACATTTCTGACCTGCAATTTTAGTCAATTGTGCTTCTATAGCTTCTGCAATTTTTGAGTTGTGAGAAGCTTCGCCTACACCCATGTTTAAAACAATCTTATGAAGTCTCGGAATTTGCATATCATTTTTGTATCCGAATTTTTCTTTCATAGCTTGTTTTACTTCTTTATCGTATTTGGTTTTTAAGCTTTCTGTTTTAGTCATTTTCGTATTTCCTTAATTCTGGGACGATTAATAATATTATATATTAAACGTCTAATTGTTCACCACATTTTTTACAAACACGAACTTTTTTGCCGTCAACGACATCGTGTTTGATCCTTGTCGGTTTTTCGCATGCAGGGCATACAACCATAACTTTAGAAGCATCCATAGGTGCTTCAAGCTTGATTAAACCGCCTTGAATTCCGGCCATTGGTTGAGGTTTTTGAGCCTTAGTCACCATATTAGCACCTTCAACAACAACTTTGCCTTCTGAAGGGTTAACTTTTTTGATGTTGCCCATTTTGCCTTTGTCCTTGCCGGAAGTAACGATAACTCTGTCACCGTTTTTTACATGCAAGTTTTTTTTATTTTTATCTGTCATTTTTATGATCTCCATTGTTAATACAGTTTTTAACTGATTTTATTACAAAGGGAAGTTCGACCATGTCCCTTTGTTTCTGTTTTTATTAATTGTTAGATTACTTCCGGAGCCAAAGAAACTATTTTCATATATCCTTTGTCACGGAGTTCACGTGCTATTGGACCGAAGACACGTGTTCCTCTAGGGTTGCCGTCTTTGTTAATAATTACTGCTGCATTTTCATCAAATCTGATTACAGAACCGTCTGCACGCTTGATATCAGCTTTAGTTCTTACAACAACAGCTTTTACAACTTCACCTTTTTTAACGGCCATATTCGGAGTTGCGTCTTTTACGGAAGCTACGATTTCGTCGCCTACCGCCGCAAACTTTTTATTTGAGCTGCCCATAACACGGATACATAAAAGTTGTTTAGCACCTGTGTTATCTGCTACTTCTAATCTGGTTTCTTGTTGTATCATTTTTACTTTCCTTTTGTTTAAGTAATTTACTACTTCCGGCCTCTCATTACTCTTATGGTAATGCTGCCTTTACGTTTATATTAACGGGCTTTTTCAACTACTTCAGCCAGTGTCCAGCGTTTTCCGCCTGAGATTGGTCTTGATTCGATGATTCTAACTGTATCACCTTCGCCGCAGATATTATTTTCATCGTGGGCTTTGTAGTTTTTATTTGACTCGATAATTTTGTTGTATTTTGGATGTGGTTCATAATCAGCAACTCTTACAACGATAGTTTTATCCATTTTGCTGCTTACTACTATTCCTTGTTTTTCTTTCTTAGGCATTCTGTACCTCTTTTTCTTTTATTACAGTTTTTGCTTGAGCTATTAAGCGTTTTGTTTTAGAAACAAGTGCTGTATTTTCCAACTTGTGAGTTGAAAGTTTAATTTTACAATCTAGTAATTGTTTTTTCCATTCAACTATTGAAGCCTGGAGCTCTTCAACTGTTTTTTCGCGCATTTCACTTAATTTCATTTTATATTTTCCTTTTTTGTTAGTGCTAATTAAGCTTCTAATTTAGATTTCTCTACAACTTTAACTTTGATAGGCAATTTCTGAGCTGCTAATTCTAATGCATTAACTGCTACGTTTCTGTCGAAGTATTCAAGTTCGAAAAGAATTCTATTTGGTTTAACAACCGCTACCCAGTATTCCAAGTTACCTTTACCTGAACCCATACGAGTTTCAGCCGGTTTTGCAGTAATTGGTTTATCAGGGAATATTTTAATCCAAACGTTACCGCCACGTTTGATTTCACGTGTCATGGCACGACGTGCAGCTTCTATTTGTCTGGAAGTAATCCATCCCGGTTCCAGAGCTTGAAGTGCATAGCTACCAAACTCGAGTTTTGTTCCTCTTGTTTCGTGGCCTTTCATTCTGCCTTTCATCATTTTGCGGTATTTAGTTTTTTTAGGCTGTAACATTTTATTTACTCCTGTTAATTATTTTTATACTTAATTCAATTTTGGTAAGATTACTCAGCAGTTTCAATTGCTCTGCGTTTTGGACGTCTTCCGCCTTTATCAGAATCTTTACCAGATTTTGCTTTGATGTTCTGGTCTGCTTTTTCGCCTGGCATTAAGATACCTTTGAAAATCCAAACTTTAACACCGATTTTACCCATAATAGTATCAGCTTCTGTAAAACCGTAATCTACATCTGCTCTTAATGTTTGAAGAGGGATTCTTCCTTCTTTAGCCCATTCTGAACGAGCAATTTCTGCTCCGCCCAAACGGCCAGATACCATTACTTTAATACCTTGAATGCCTGCTCTCATTGAACGCTGCATTGCTTGTTTCATTGCACGTCTGAAAGCAACACGTTTTTCAAGCTGCTGGGCAATATTTTCTGCAACTAATTGAGCGTCAGCATCAATTCTTGCAACTTCTACAACATTAATGATAACAGGTTTACCGATATATTTAGAAACTTCCTGTTTAAGTTCTTCAATACCCTGTCCGCCACGGCCTACTACGATACCCGGCTTAGCTGTAACCACTGTTATTGTTGTATTTTGAGCCTTTCTTGAAATCAAAATTTTTGATACACCGGCTGCATATAATTTTTTCTTAACGAATTTTCTGATTTTATCATCTTCTTTTACGAAGTAACGATATTCTTTGAACTTAGCATACCATGAGCTTGCCCAAGCTTGGATTATGCCTACTCTGAATCCGGTTGGATGTGTTTTTTGTCCCATTTTTTATACCTTTTGTTTTCTACCTTCTACTTATCACTAACTTTTAATGTTAAATGTGATGTACGTTTAAGTCTTTTATAGATACGGCCTTGAGCTCTTGGTTTACCGCGTCTCAAAGTTTGGCTTTCGTCTGCGAAAATTTCAGAAATTTTCAAAGATTCAGCAGATACACCGTATTGTTCTTGAGCATTTGCAACAGCAGCTTTCAAATTCTTTTCAACTACTCTTGCTGCAAAATAAGGCATAAAACGTAACATATCTTGAGCTTCAAGAACTTTTTTGCCGCGTACTTCATTGATTACACGACGCAATTTTCTTGCTGTCATTTTAATATCTGTTTGTTTTGCTTTAGCTTCCATTTTTACTTTTCCTTATTTTCTTTTAGCAGTCTTATCTGAACCTGCGTGTCCTTTGTACATTCTTGTAGGTGCAAATTCACCTAATTTGTGTCCAATCATTTGCTCTGTAACATAGACCGGTACGTGAGTTTTACCGTTGTGAACAGCAATTGTGTGACCTAACATATCAGGTACTATCATTGATGCTCTTGACCATGTTTTGATAACTTTATGTTCTGAATTTGCATTCATTTTAGCTATTTTTTGTTGTAGAGCTTCTTCTACGTATGGACCTTTTTTTAATGAACGTGCCATTAATTTCTCCTTTATTTGATAGTTTTCAGGGAGAAGGGGGAGCCCCCTTCATACCCGATTATTTTTTACGTCTTCTTACGATCAGTTTATCTGATGCTTTGCCTGCTTTTCTTGTTTTATAGCCAAGAGCCGGTTTACCCCAAGGTGTTTTAGGGTGTCCGCCAGGCCCGGTTTTACCTTCACCACCACCGTGAGGGTGATCGCAAGGGTTCATTGTAACACCACGTACGGTTGGTCTGATACCTAAGTAACGGGTTCTGCCGGCTTTACCGATAGAAAGGTTTTTGAATTCCGAGTTACCTAATGTACCGACTGTTGCCATACACTCTTTTCTTACCATTCTCATTTCTGATGAAGGTAATTTAATTGTTACATAATTGCCTTCTTTAGCCATTACTTGAGCCGCGTTACCTGCTGCTCTTACCATAACTCCGCCACGACCAGGGTTAAGTTCGATATTATGAACGATAGTACCTAACGGAATTAATTCAAGAGGAAGTGCATTACCGACTTGTACCGGTGCTTCAGGCCCTGATACAATTACATCGCCTACGTTCAAACCTTCAGGTGTCAAGATATATCTTTTTTCACCATCTGCGTAGAATACTAACGAAATTCTTACGTTTCTGTTCGGATCGTATTCGATTGTTTTAACTGTTGCAGGTACGCCGAATTTTTCACGTTTGAAGTCAATTACACGGTATGCTCTTTTTACACCGCCGCCTTTGTGACGACAAGTAATTCGACCTGTGTTATTTCTTCCTGCTGTTTTCTTTATTGGTCTTAAAAGTGACTTTTCCGGAGTTGACGTTGTTACTTCTTGGAAATCGCTTTTGGTCATTCCTCTTTGTCCCGGAGATGTCGGATTTAATTTTCTTATTGCCATTTTAAATTTCTCCTTTGTTGGCTTTGTATCTAGTGAGGGACATGTGCCTGACGCCCCTTATGCTCGTTCTTGAGCTATTTAAACTCCAACGAGTTCTTCAATCGGATCTCCTTCAATAGTCACGATTGCTTTTTTAGAACTGTCAGTTCTTCCGAATTTATATCCCATTCTTTTTGAGTGAGATGGCATATAAACAGTTCTTACTTTTTTTACTTTTCTACCAGGAAAAGCTAATTCGATTGCTTGAGCAATTTCAACTTTTGTAGCGTCTTTATCAACTTCGAAAGTATATTGACCCATTGCTGTTGCGCCTACTGATTTTTCAGTGATTAAAGGTTTTTTAATCAAATCGTATAACTTTTCTGTATTTGTTCTTTCTTTACCCATTATTGTAACCTTTCAGTTAATTCGTTAACAGCAGCTTCTGTCATAATTACAGAGCCTGCTTCCAGTAAATCTTTTACATTTAAGTTTGACGGTAAAATCAATTTTACGCTTGGAATATTTCTTGCAGAAAGTTCCAAGTGTTGATTTTCGGCAGCTTTTGTATCAGCAACGATTAATACTTTGCCGCTTACTTTCAATGATTTTAACGCTGCAACCATTAATTTTGTTTTAGGTTCAACGATTGTTGAAAAATCTTTAACTACAATTAATTGGTCTTGTCTTGCAGACAATGCTGATTTAAGAGCCAATTTTCTTGCTTTTTGAGGCATATTGAAACTGTAGTCTCTTGGTTTAGGGCCAAATACTACACCGCCGCCGGCGAACAATGGTGAACGAAGCGAACCTGCTCTTGCTCTACCTGTACCTTTTTGTTTCCAAGGTTTTCTGCCGCCGCCTGCTACTTCTGCTCTTGTTTTAGCGCAAGCAGAGCCTTGACGAGCGTTGTTTAATTGTCTTCTTAAAGCCAGGTGCATTACGTGCAAATTTGGTTCAACGCCGAAAACAGCTTCATTCAAAGTGATTTCGCCTAGTTTTTCTCCATTTGTACTTAATATTTCTTTTGACATTTTGTTTTTCCTTATCCTTTCTCACCTCTTGCTAGTTTAATATTTAAACTGCTTTATGTGGCAAGTTCTATATAGTCTTATACACTTAGTTCCACTTTGTTCTTGTAGGAACGATTGTTACCAATCTGCCTTCGCAGCCAGGAACTGAACCTTTTACTAATACTAATTTTTTATCAGTATCAACTTTAACCAATTTCAATTTAGTAATAGTAACTCTTTCATTGCCCATGTTACCTGCCATTCTTTTACCTTTGATAACACGGCTAGGAGTTGTACCTGCACCGATTGAACCCGGTTCTCTGTGATTTTTAGAACCGTGGCCCATTGGCCCTCTGCCGAAGTTCCATCTTTTTACTGTACCCTGGAAACCTTTACCGATTGATTTTCCTGTTACATCAACTTTTTCTACATTTTCAAGAACTGATAATTCGATTTTATCGCCTACTTTGTAGTCTTGCGGATTATCAACTCTGAATTCTTGAAGATGTCTGAAGTTTTCAAGATTATTCTTTTTGAAGTGACCGATTTCTGCTTTAGTTAAGTGTTTTTCTTTGGCAGGGATTGTGCCGACCTGGATAGCATTGTAGCCGTCAGTTTCAACAGTTTTAACCTGAGTTACAACGATGTCGTCAACTTTAATAACGGTTACAGGGATAGCTAATCCTTGTTCGTCAAAAATTTGTGTCATTCCAAGTTTTTTACCTATTACACCTAGTGTCATATTTTACCTTTCCTGCTCCCCCTACTTGGTGCGGACACAATTCCGCCCCTTATTCGGGTTTGCATTTTCTCTTGCGAGCGCTACGTCTTGCTTAATTACTTTACCTCTAGGGGATTTTCACCCCGCAACCTTTCGGTTGCTCCGATTGTTACGACCCTAAGACTTTCGTCTTATTCATGCACCAACCGGTCGCAGTTCACATTATATGCATAATGCTTATTTAATTTTCAAATGCCGGTATTAAAATTACAATTTAACTTCAATATCAACGCCGGCAGGTAAATCTAATCTGCTTAACTCTTCAGTTGTCTGTTGAGTTGGTTCGTATATATCGATAATACGTTTGTGTGTTCTGAGTTCAAAATGTTCACGCGATTTTTTATCAACGTGCGGTGAACGGAGAACACAATATATACGTCTTTTTGTAGGTAAAGGAATCGGGCCTGCTACTTTAGCGTCTGTTCTTTTTGCAGTTTCAACGATTTTGTCAGAAGATACGTCAATCAATTTATGATCGTAAGCTTTTAAACAAACTCTGATTCTTTGTCTTTTTGTGCTTGCCATTTTTATTCCTTTTCTTTTCTGTATTACTACACAATTCGGGGAGTTACTTAAAAAGGCCGCCCCTGCGCCCTTTGCCCGGAGTTAGCTATTTATAAAAAATTTCGGTATTTGTAAACATACTATTCCAAGCATAACGATAGTATTACAAACATAAATGCCTGTCAACAGAAAATTTGCGCCATTGTTTCAATTTTGTTACATTAAAAAAGCCGCTTTCCAAGAATGCGCAGAATTTACAAAAAAAATAAAAAAACGGTCATAAAATGACCGCTTTTTTTTAATGGAAAATATAATTATTTCTCAATTTCTTCTGCTTCTTCAGTTTCATCATTATCAACAACATCATCAGAATCTTCAGAAGCGCCATCTTGTTCTTCTTCCTCTGAAATTTCAACTTCGGATTCGTCTTCTTCAACAGTGTCCTCGTCGTCGGTTTCGGAATTATCTTCGCAAGCTTCTTTTTCTTCCGCTTCTTCAATTTCAGATTCTTCTTTTGCTCTTAACACAGGAATTGAAAGCATTAAAGCCATCTGGTTGCCCTCCTGTTCAAAATTAAGCTCAAGAGCATCTTTGTCCATTTCCACATACTTAGACAGCAGTTCAATTAACTCCTGTCTCATTCTTTGCAAGAGTTCCGGAGTAAGATTTGTTCTGTCCTGCATCAAGACAACTCTTAATCTGTTACAGGCAACATCTTTTGCATTTTCTTCTTTCTTTTCGGTCTGACGGAAGAAGCCTAAAATTGTATTGTAAAAATCTGTAAAAATATCTTTCATCTTACTTCTCCTTACCCATTAATCCTGAAAAGAATTTTTTTACTTTCCCCAGTAAGCTTGTATCTTCTTCAAGATTTAAGAAAGGAACATCCTCGCCGATAATTCTTCTGGCAACGTTGCTGTAAGCTTTACCAGCAAGAGATTTTTCATCGTTTACAATTGGTTCACCCTTATTAGTAGATGTAATAATACCCGTATCCTCAGGGATTATACCGATTAAATCGGCTGAAAGTATTTCAACAACGTCTTCTACGCTCATCATATCATTAGATTTTATAAGGTTTGGACGAACTCTGTTTAACAAAAGTTTGTAAGATTTGATTTCTTCTCTTGATTCCAGAAGCCCGATAATTCTATCTGCATCACGCACCGCCGACATTTCCGGAGTTGTAACTACAATTGCTTCGGAAGCACCTGCTACTGCATTTTGAAAACCTTGTTCTATACCTGCCGGACAGTCAACAAGAATAAAATCAAAATCTTTTTTAAGTTCTTCGCAAATATCTTTTAATTGTTCTTCTGTTACAGCAGTTTTATCTCTGGTTTGGGCTGCTGCAAGAAGGCAAAGATTAGGGTTTTTCTTATCTTTGACTAAAGCTTGTTTAAGCTTGCAGCGTTCTTCAACAACATCGACAATAGTGTAAACAATTCTATTTTCAAGACCAAGTAAAAGGTCTAAATTTCTTAATCCCAAGTCAGTATCTATCATAACGACTTTTTTTCCGGCACGGGCCAGGGCAGTACCAATGTTAGCATTGGTAGTTGTTTTGCCAACTCCACCTTTACCGGATGTAATAACTATTACTCGACCACTCATGGTTTCTCCTTTTATTTCTTTCGCTTGCTTCGGGTTTGATTCTAAGCACATCTGCATAATATTTCTTTCCTTCCGCTTACGCTTCATGTAATTTGTAAATCATAATATGTTTCTTATAAACCCTTGCTTCTTCAGGGGTATATGAATCAGTTTTTTGAACATACGGAGTGTTTACCGTATCCGGACGCCTGGCAAAAACTTCACCTATACGCAATTGTATAGCATTAAGTTTTAAAGCACGTATTCTGGAATAAGTATTACCGTCCGAACCTGCGTGTGCAATTCCGCCAAGGATACCCCAAACAGTGATATCGCCTTTGGCAATAATTTCTGCTCCCGGATTTACATCACCAATGATTACTATATTACCCTCGGATGAAATGCTCTGTCCGGAACGAAGGGTTCTGTGTATGTAAAGAGTCGGGAATTTTTCGGTTTCTTTATTATATTTTTTTATTTCATCTTTATCGTAACCGTCTTCAATTTCAACGATTTCAATTTCTTTTGATTCATTATTATTTTTAGGTTCTTCATCTTCTTCCGGATAGCGTTCTTCAAAATCGCCTTCCCCGAAAATTTTGTCAAGCGCGGTTTCCAGTTCTGCATTTACGGTTTCATTTTCTTCTTCTTTTGCATTAATATCCAGAGCCGGAACAACATTTTCAATTTTAGATATTTTTATATCTAAATCATTGGCAGCTTCTTCTGTCATTTTTGAAGAAGTCTGAATAAACTCTATTTCGGAATCCATTGTTTCAATAAGAGCTCTCACACTTATAAGCTCCGAGATATTCAAATCAACACCGCCTAACTTTAGGCAGACTTTTTTATTCTTAGCTTCCGGCATATCAAGAATTCTGCTTAATTCATAGATAATTTCGGAAGTTTTTTTCGCATTGGCTAAATCGACAATAAAGCCGTTTTCTACATATCCCTTTTCCATTACTATTCCTTCCTGATAATCAGCGTTATTCCATGACAATACACGAAAAAATTTTCAACTTCAACGAAATATTGCAAATTGTAATGTTAATTTACGCAACAAGAGATACGCGGAATTTATCTAAACGTTTTGCCAGATCATCTTTTGTGATAACGCCATCTTTGTCAGCATCCAGCCCTTTATTTGCTTCGTAATAAATATCGCCGCGGCTTGCAAGATTATACAAGCTTGCCTTACCCGGAAGATAATTAATTGCGTATAAATCTCCTGCACTTAACGGATAATCGTTAGTGAATTTATATGATTTTGCAATCTTCAAATATTTTTCTACATAGTCCATTTGTTCGACTGCGTCCATATTAAGAAGCTGTTCTTTTGTAATATTAATACCGTGTCTGTTTAATTCTTTGATAGCCGGTGTTGTAAACTGGATTAACCCGACTGCACCTTGACCGGATTTATTTTGCGCTTTTGCATTGAGTCCTGATTCGGAATTCATTAAAGCAAGTAAATCTTCCGGTTTGCATACTAAATTTTTGGCAACCTGCTCAACTTTTGTTTTAAAATCCACGCTTGATTTTACTTCTGAAGATTTTACAGTTGATGTTGATTCAGGTTTAACAGTAGTATCAGATGATGCAGTGCCGGACTTTAGCTGTTGTTGTAGATTTGCAGACGCTTCCCGAGTTTTAGTAAGCAGCTCCTGAAATGAAGATGTTGAAAAAGGATTAACTGTTGGAATTTGCTGATAATTGTAATTAACTGAAGGATAATTGTAATTTTGCGGTTGTGAATACATATTAAAATTAAACAACGACGGAGTGGAAAAAATTCCACCCATCATTGAATAAGCACACATTGCAGAGGTATATCCCTGCATTGCACCCAACATAAAAGGATTAATCACAGGACGGCAGAAACAGCCGAATCCAAAATTATTACCAAATAAAAAATTCATTCCGTACATAATCTTTCCCTGTTAATCCCCGTTATATTAATAAAGTAATTTTCTTTTACAAAATTGACTTTTTTATGTACATGATGTAAAAAAATATTAACAATAATTATTATTAACTTATGTAAAAATTTGTTTTTATAGTATTATGGGTTAAGGGTAAGAGAATATTATGTTTAATGAGACCAAAACACACGAAATCACAGTCGACGTCGTAATTCTGACAATTATTAACAATGCTATTCAGGTATTGCTTGTTAAAAGGCTTAATGAACCTTTTAAAGATAAATGGGCAATCCCCGGAGGTTATGTAAGATTATCAGAAAACCTTGACCAGGCAGCTCTGAGAGTTTTAAAAGAACGTACAAATGTAGATAATATCTATCTTGAACAGCTTTATACTTTCGGAGACCCGCTTCGTCACCCTAATGCGAGAGTTATTACCTGTGCGTACTTTGCTCTGGTAAGAGCAGAAGATATTAAAATTGTTTCGTCACCGGAACTCGGCTGGCATAAAGTTTCAAACCTGCCGCCTCTTGCATTTGACCACAAAGAAATTATTGAATATTCCCTTAAAAGAACCCGCGAAAGATTAGAAATTTGCCCTGTTTGTTATCAGTTGTTGAATGAAAAATTCACCCTGACAGAAATGCAAAAATCTTATGAATTAATTATGGAGAAAAAACTCGACAAACGTAACTTTAGAAAAAAAGCACTTGCGACTGCCGGTTTAAGTGAACTGGATGAATATACAAAATCTTCATCCAAACGACCGGCAAGACTTTATACGTTTGAAAATATTCAGTTAAATTCTAAACGGGCTCATTTCATTTCAAACAAGAAAAAGGAGAAAAAATAAGAAATGGTTACATTTATCTGGATATTACAAATTATTTCCGCAATTATGCTTGTTATATTAATATTGCTTCATTCACCTAAAGGCGACGGAATCGCAGGGATTGGCGGAGCATCACAAATCTTTTCTTCACAAAAAAGTGCAGAAAAAGGGTTGAATAAAATTACGGCAATTTTTGCTGGAATTTTTGTTGTTTGTACTTTCCTTTTAGGTTTTGGAATTATTAAGTAAGAAGGTTTTTCCATTGGAAATCTTTTCACGCAACTGCCTTTACTGGGGCGAAGATAACCAGCAAATTTTACAATCAAAACACGTGGCAGTATTCGGGCTTGGCGGCGTTGGCGGGTTTTGTGCAGAAAGTCTTGCAAGAGCCGGAATCGGAGAACTTACTATAATTGATTTTGATACGGTTTCCAGGTCAAATATTAACAGACAGCTTATAGCATTGCACACAACTATCGGAAAACCAAAAACCGAAATCTTTGCAAGCAGGCTAAAAGACATTAACCCGAATATAAAGCTGAATATTATTGATGATTTTTATACGAATAATGATTTCGGAAACACAGACTTTGTTGCTGACGCTATAGATACAATGCGTTCTAAAATAACATTACTTGAGACCTGTGTAAATAAAAGGGTTCCTGTTATCAGTTCTATGGGTGCAGGAAACAGAATTGACCCGTCAAAATTGTATATATGTGATATTTCCGAAATTGAGAATAAGAGCGCACCGTTTGTTTCAAACATAATTTATCAGTTGAAAAAGCGCGGGATAGAAAAAGGGATTACAGTCGTAGCCAGCCGTGAAAAACCATACGTAAAAGAAAAAATTTCTCAAACCGAAAGAATTACAACCCGCAATGGTGAAAATATTGAATTTGTAAAAATAACACCTGCTTCAACACCATTTGTGGCAAGCTGTGCAGGTATTTTTATGGCGGCATTTATAACTCAATCTTTTTTAAAGGAGTTTAAATAATGAATATACTTGTTACAGGAGCTTCAAAAGGAATAGGAAATGCGATATCAAAAGAACTTTTGCAGATTGGAAATGTTTTTGTAACCGGCAGAAATGAAGAAGCGTTGAAAATTATTGGTGCAAAAGGGTATTGCGTATGTGACCTCACCAGAGATGTTCATAATCTGCAAGAGTTTATAAAAGAAAACCGTATTAATGTATTAATTAATAATGCAGGGGAATATATATATGGTGCAATAGATTCGGCCAGTGAAGAAGAAATCGGCAGAATTTTTGAAACAAATCTTTTAGCACCTGTAAAATTAATTTCTGCTGCGGTTCCGTTTATGAAAGAAAATAAATGGGGCAGAATTATTAATATAGGCTCAATTTCCGGAGTAATGGGCGAAGCATATGCCAGCCTTTATTCCTCTAGCAAAGCAGGGTTGATTGGACTTACAAAAGCACTTGCACTTGAGCTGGCGGAATATAATATTACGGTGAACACGATTAATCCCGGCTGGGTAGAGACAGAACTCGGAATGAACTCCATTGATGAGGGTGAATTTACAAAAGATGAAATAATTGAGTGCATTCCGCAAAAACGTTTTGTTAAACCGGATGAAGTAGCAAAGCTTTGTAGATACCTAATTTCAGATGGTTCAAAAGGAATAACCGGTCAGGGAATAAATATTTGCGCCGGACTAAGCGTAGGAATATAATAAAAGAAAGAAAGGAGAAGGTATGAAAAAGTCAATTATAGCTTCAAATCACAGAAGGGGGGGGGGGCGACCGGACACTAGAATGCGATGAGGCACTATGTTCGTGGTATAAGGACACTACTCTGGAACGGCTTTTTAAAAAGCACTTTGCACGATTATTTAATAAGCGCACGACTTTTTTCAGGTCGTTTTTCATTAGGAACGCTTTTCACATTAGGAACACAGCGAACGGGTTTACTTTAGCTGAAGTATTAATTACTCTGGGTATTATAGGTGTGGTTGCCGCAATGACATTGCCGGCACTCATTAACAATACCAGAAACCTCCAATACAAAGCAGGATTACAGAAAGCATACAGCGTTCTTGCACAGGCACTGGAAAGAATGAATTCAGAACAAGGTTTTATTGCTAATCAGGAAAACTACGGTATGCACCAGTTTGCACCTGCGCTAAAAAAATATTTAATTCAGGGAAAAGACTGTGGCAACACCAATTGTCAGCAAAACGGCACTAATGATGACGTAGGGTTGTTACTTTCAAAAGTTTACAAAACATACAACGGTTATAAAGGTTATAATGCTAATTTTGATGAGGGGCAATCCATTCTTTTAAATGGAATGTTTCTTATGATAGATAATGATGGTTATAATCCTATTTGTATTTCTGTTGATATAAACGGATATTATAAGAAGCCTAATAGATTCGGACATGATGTTTTTATGTTTCAGATAGATAACAAAACAGGAAAGCTTATACCTATGGGGACTCCGGGTTACAGATACCCGCAGAATATGTATTGTTCAACAACATCAACGGATTCTCGGAACGGATTTGGCTGTACGTTAAAAGCTTTAACAGATGATAATTATTTCAAAAATCTTCCTAAATAAAAAACCCTCATAAAAGAGGGTTTTTATTATTTATTGTATATCCTAAAAATACTGTCAGTATGCTGGTTTGCAATTTCTGCCAGAAAATCTTCTTCATTTGTGGCATGAGTTTTTACTCTTATTGCATTGACCACTTTTTTAGAAAAAGCTTGTTTTATTTTTTCAACAAAACCTTTTGGCTTAATATCATCAAATGTTAAAGCTAATTGCTGTCTGGACGGATTTTTACTGCTGTAAAATGCACTTACAGACAGAGTAGCGTCATATTTTTTGCCGAATTCCTTTACGGCAGGATATTCTGAAACAATGTTGAATAAAGCTTTTGTCATTGTTGATGAATCACGTTTTAAGGCTCCGAAAGCCATAGGGGTGGCATAATTAATTCTTTGAGTTTTCATTTGCATATTTCCTTTCAAAAATGGGGTACAAGAAAAATCTTACTACAAAGAAATTCTATTTACAACGTCTTCAGCCGTAATTTTTAGGCAGTCAAGACTTTCGCATGTTGTCTGCCTGTGTTCCCACAGACAAGGCTTAATCGGGCATTTATCAGCAGCTTTAACGGCACAGACCGACTCTGATTGAGGAATTAACTTTTTATCATCAGTCGGCCCGAATATAACATAAGTTTTAGTTTTTAATGCAACAGCCACATGTAAAGGAGCCGAATCCGAACAAATAAACTGTTCAGCTTTAGCAATTAATTCGCCTAAATCTTTCAGGCTTTTTGTTTTACCGTAATAATCCTCGAAATTTTTATTTTTTACAGTTGCCCTAATTGTATCTATACATTCCTTATCATCCGGCCCGCCAACGAGAATGACTTTTTTGCCTTTTTCCTGAAGCAAGTCAATAATTTCAGCCCAAGTTTCAGCAGGTATAGTCTTAATCATACCTTTTTGAACACTCATTTTACTTACACCCGGGTGAATTAAAACAGAGTTTGGGATTTTCCTTTGCGCTGTAATATTAATTTCAGGCAAAAATGTTTTATGTCTTGTAACAGGTGTAACCAAGTCGTGATACATATCACAGGCATACTGGTTTTTATTCAAAGGCACAGCCACAGTCAATAACTTCTCGCTTAACATGCCGGTATAATATCCGTAACGATTTTTAATTCCTGTCATCCACAATAAAATGCTGATTAATTTATTCCCACCGGATGAAATTACCATATCAAATTTACCTGCACGTGCTTTAAATATTAACTTTAAAAGTTCGGCATACTTATTTTTGCATTTTACATCAATCAAAAATAAGTCATCAATAATATCTGTTAAATCTTTGACGCTTTTACTTCTCGGTTCAAGTGCAAGAGTGATTTTAGAATCAGGAAACTCTTTTTTCAAAGAGATTAAAGCCGGCAGAAAAAAAATTTCATCTCCTATGCCGCCAAAATTTATTGCCAAAATATTTCTAATCTTTTTCATAAGATTATTATAATACAAAAATTTGTTGTATAATCGAAATATGGTTAATAAAGTCAATACCGCAACCGTAATTGGATTAAACGCATATATAGTTGATGTTGAAACAGATGTTATAAATTCGCTGCCCGGGGTAGCGATAGTAGGACTGCCGGATGCCGCAATTAATGAGGCAAGAACACGGGTACGTTCTGCTATTAAAAATTCAAATTATACATTTCCGGATAAAAAGGTCGTTATTAATCTTGCGCCGGCAGATTTGAAAAAAGAAGGTACTAATTTTGATTTACCTATAGCTATCGGAATCCTTATAGAAGAATGTGTTATTGAGAAAGAAAAAGTAAAAGATTACGGTTTTATAGGAGAACTCTCGTTAGACGGAAGTTTGAGAGGAATTACAGGAGTTCTGCCGCTTGCCCTCGGATTTAAAGAAGCAGGTATAACTAACATAATAGTTCCTTCTGCAAATGTAAAAGAAGCGGCTCTCGTTGAGGGAATAAATGTTTATGGTGCAGAAACATTATGTGATGTGGTTAATCATTTTGTAGAAACGCCGCTTAAAATTACAAAAACAGATATAAAAACTTACCTGTCATCAAACTCAAATGAAGAATACCTCTTTGATTTTAAAGATGTAAAAGGTCAGCAAAAAGCAAAACGCGCACTTGAAATAGCAGCAGCAGGAGGGCATAACTTACTTATGACCGGTTCACCCGGCTCCGGAAAGACAATGATGGCAAAATGTTTTGCATCAATCCTCCCTCCTCTTGAAATGGACGAGGCAATTGAACTTACAAAAATTTACAGTATATCGGGATTACTCACAAATGACCGGCCGTTAATGACTAAAAGACCTTTCCGTGCAGTACACCATACCGCATCAGCCAACGGAATAATCGGCGGCGGTTCAAATCCAAAACCCGGAGAAATAACCCTTGCTCACCGCGGCGTGCTTTTTCTTGATGAAATGGTTGAGTTTCCGCGAAGTGTGCTTGAAGTTTTGAGACAGCCTCTGGAAGATAATGAAATTGTTATCTCAAGGACAAAACATTCAATAAAATACCCTGCAAAATTTATGCTGCTTGGAGCAATGAATCCTTGTCCGTGCGGATTTTTAGGAGATAAAGAAAAACAATGTATCTGCTCGGAATATCAAATAAACAGATATTTATCAAAACTTTCGGGCCCGCTTCTTGATAGAATTGACCTGCAAATAGAAGTTCCAAGACTGACATCGGAAGAACTGCTTAACTGTCAAAATACCTCAGAGTCCTCTGCTGATATAAGAAAACGTGTAATTAAAGCACGCAACATTCAAAAAGAACGTTATAAAAATGAGAATATCCTTACAAACTCTGAATTAACACCTAAGTTAGTAAAAAAATATTGCAAGATTGATAAAGCCGGTGAAGAACTTTTCAAAGTTGCAATAGTAAAATACCAGCTTTCCGGACGCCGGTATGACAGAATCCTAAAACTTGCCAGAACTATTGCAGATATAGACGGTTCTGAGTTAATCCAACAAACGCATTTAATGCAGGCATTACAGTATAGAATGTTTACCCCGACCGGTGCTTACCAGGGATAATCATCCTTAATCGACCAGCCGTTTTTCATTATCTTTGCGGCACAAGCCCAACCATCTCCACCTTTACGACAAGATGACTTTACTGTGTTATCAGAATTTATACCATAAGGTTGGACTAAGCCGTTTTGAGTTCTGTCAAATATGAAAACATCTTTACCAAATACGTTAGGGTTTTTCCCTCCGTTAACATCAACATATATAATCGATGTTGCAGCTGCCTCAGTATCTTCACTACCACCCATTGCAATAAAATTGATAACAACAGTTCCATCAGGTAACATTAGTGTTGTTCTGGAATCTTCTGATACGACAACAGCTCCTGAAGCATTGCCGCTTAAATCTTTAAATGGTTGTCTGGAATTATACATACAAGCAGAATATGTTTTACAAATCTTAAAACCTTTTAAATACGGTGCCCAGTACTTATTAAAATAAGCCCTGCCGCCCATTTCTTTTCCATCAGGCCAATACTTAAATTCGCCGTTATCAACCTCTGAACGTTTCAACGCCTGATTCATTGTTGTATAAAACTTTTTTAAGTGAGAGACTGTTACCTGTTTTTTATACTTACCGACAATTACCGGAAGTGTCATAGCTGCTACTATTCCAATTATCCCAAGTGTTATAAGTGTTTCCGCAAGTGTAAATCCTTTTGCTGAGAGCCTTCTAGCTTGCCCCCCCCCCCGAAATCCTTGCTATTGTTGATTTTCTCATATCTTCCTCCTTTTCTTTATTATAATCGATTTTAAACAATTTTCAACTATTTTAAATTAAAAAAACCGGCAATAAGTCCAACTATAGCAGAAATCCCAAGATAAAACAGCGGGTCTCTCTTTTGTTTAAAACTCATACCAAGCAGAACCGCAAAGAAAAAAAATGCAAATAAACCGGTTACATTATCTTTAAAAATATTCAGTGCAACGGCAGTTAAAAGACCACAGCCGGCAGGTTTAAGTCCGTAAATAGCCGCCTGAACTTTTCTATTTGTTTTAAACTTTTCATGCAGTTTTGAAATGATTATTACCAGAACATACGAAGGCAAAATTACTGAAGTTGTTGCTATTAACGAACCAAGGATGCCGGCAGTTGAAAAACCGGCAAATGTAGCCACATTAACCCCTACAGGCCCGGGAGTTATTGAAGAAATCGCTATCATATCCGATAATTGCTGAGGAGTATACCATTTATAAACATCTGCAATATGATACAAAAATGGTAATGTTGCATACCCCCCGCCAAATGAAAATAAACCTATTCTAAAAAATTCCAAACATAAATGGAGATAAATTAACATTCAGAATCTCCTTTTATTTTTTGAAATTTAACTCTGTAAATTATTCCGGCCACGGCAGATGCAATAATGATAAGTGCCGGCGAAACATTCAAAAAAGCAGACAGAATAAATGCCGATAAAAATATTGCCATAGAAAATTTATCAACAATACTCTTGCTCCACATTTCTTTTACGGCAAGAAGCACAAGAATAACAACTCCGATTCCGACACCCCAGAAAATACTCTTAATGAATTGCAGTTTAATTAATTCTTCAAGCACCTTTGCTACAAGCACTATAGCTGCAAAAGCAGGTGTAACAATCCCTGTTGCAGCGGCAAATGCACCTTTTTGCCCCAGGAGTTTATGTCCGACGAATATAGACATATTAGCTGCAATAATACCTGGAACACTCTGCCCCAGTGCGTAATATTCACAAAGTTCTTCACTATTAATCCAGCCTTTTTTTTCTACAAGTTCACACTGCAATAACGGTAATATAACATATCCACCACCCAAAAGCAGAGTTCCGACTTTAAAAAAAGTTTTATAAATATTCCAGAATGTCTTTTCCATAAAATAATTATAATCCAAGTAAATATTTTATTGCAATATCGAAAAAAAAAGGTTATACTAAAGACAAGGACTTACACAAGTATAAATGGAGGAAACACTTATTATGACTAAATTTCTAACAGGGGGGGGGGGCAAAGCCGCTCGTAGAAAGGCTTTTACATTAGCAGAAGTTCTCATTACTCTTGGAATTATAGGCGTGGTTGCAGCAATGACATTACCGGCACTTAACGGTTATTATAAAAAACAGGAAATCGTAGTCCGCCTAAAAAAATTTTATTCAACATTAAATAATGCATTGCTTATGTCTGTATCCCAAAATGGCGAAATGATTTATTGGAAGTACCCCGATACTCAAAATGACGGGGAACAAGTGACAGAATTTGTTAATAAATATCTTTTTCCATATCTTAGCGGAATAAAAGAATGTTCAGCCAGTATGAATGATTTAAATTGCAAAAAAATAGTACAAAACCTCTGGCAGGACAATTCAGGACAAAAATATCCATCATATGTATTTTCGGATGGAAGCTGCTTTACTATACTTCCCGGCGGCTCGGATACTACTGCCGGAATGCTGCATTTAAGATACGATATAAATTGTATGGGTAAACCTAATAAACTTAACAGTGACATTTTTTCACTTACAATATCACATAGCGAAAGCAAATTTAAATTGACAGTTGGTTCAACCTCAACACACAATTTAACAAAAAGAGAAGATATAATGAGAGAATGTAAAAATGAAGAAAACAATCCGCATAGTCTAGGTGCATGCGGAGCTCTTATATACTTTGACAACTGGGAGATTAAAGATGATTATCCTGTCAAAATTTAAACTATTCGTTTAATGTAGCTTTTAAACGGGCCATTGCTCTGGCAATAGCAGCTTCTGCGCGTTTAGCGTCAACTTCGGCTTCATGTTCGGCAAGCCTTGCCTGAGCACGTTTAAGAGCTTCTTTTGCTCTTGCTACATCAATTTCATCACCGCATTCGGCAGTATTTGTAAGGATAATTCCCTCATCGTCTTTGAATTGAAATACACCGCCCATAGTAGTAAAACATCTGGATTTATCTCCTTGAGTAACTTTTGTAACTCCGATGTCCAGAGCTGCCATAAGAGGGATATGCCCCTTCAAAATCCCAAATTCGCCGTCAACGCCGCGGGTTTGTATTGAATCCACGTCTTCGTCAAATACGACTTTTTCATGTGTTATTATTTTCAAATGCATATAAAACTACCTCTGTTAAAAAACCGCCTGTTCAGGTATCATGCAGGTTATACCTGAATTTATGATTTTAAAGTTGCGGCTTTTTCAACTGCTTCTTCAATAGTACCAACCATATAAAAAGCTTGTTCAGGAAGGTCGTCATGTTTACCTTCAATAATTTCTTTAAAGCCTTTAATGGTATCTTCAAGTTTTACATATTTACCGGCAATACCCGAGAACTGTTCGGCAACAAAGAATGGCTGAGACAAGAATCTTTGAATTTTTCTTGCTCTGTTAACAGTTTCTTTATCTTCTTCAGAAAGTTCATCCATACCCAGGATTGCGATAATATCCTGCAATTCTTTATATTTTTGGAGGATTTCAAGAACTTTTCTTGTTACGTTATAATGCTCTTCACCGATAATATTAGGGTCTAGAGCTCTTGAGTTTGATTCAAGAGGGTCAACAGCAGGATAAATACCTAATGATGCAATATTTCTTGACAATACCGTTGAAGCATCCAAATGAGAGAATGTTGTAGCCGGAGCAGGGTCAGTGAGGTCATCCGCGGGAACATAAATTGCCTGAACGGATGTGATAGAACCGTCTTTTGTAGAAGTAATTCTTTCCTGTAATTCGCCCATTTCGTTAGCAAGGGTAGGCTGATAGCCAACAGCAGAAGGCACACGGCCAAGAAGTGCCGAAACTTCAGAACCTGCCTGGGTAAAACGGAAAATATTATCAATAAATAATAATACATCCTGCTTAGAATAATCTCTAAAATATTCAGCAGCAGTCAGAGCAGATAAACCGACTCTCATTCTGGCTCCAGGCGGTTCATTCATCTGGCCGTATATAAGAGCAACTTTGTCAATAACGTTAGATTCTTTCATTTCGTTCCAGAGGTCGTTGCCTTCACGGGTTCTTTCTCCTACACCGCCGAATACGGAAACACCTGAATGTTCATGGGCGATATTATGGATTAATTCCATAATAAGAACGGTTTTACCAACACCTGCACCGCCAAAAAGACCGATTTTTCCGCCTTTTTGATATGGTTGGAGCAAATCAATAGCCTTAATACCTGTTTCAAGAATTTCAATATTAGTATTCTGGTCAACAAGACTCGGAGATTCTCTGTGAATAGGCAGATAAGTATCAGTTTCGACAGGCCCTAATTCATCAACAGGATTACCTACAACATTTAAAATTCTGCCGAGGATAGGTTTACCTACAGGAATTTTAATGGGTTCGCCTGTATTAACGACTTTCATCCCGCGTTTAAGTCCGTCAGTAGATGACATTGCAACGGTTCTAACTTTATTTGAGCCGAGCATTTGCTGAACTTCCACAACAATGTAAGTACCGTCATCTTTTGTAATATGTAATGCAGTATAAATTTCAGGCAAATCGCCGCTTTGAAATTCTACGTCAATAACAGGACCAATAATCTTAGTTATTAATCCTTCATTTTTTGCTAAAGTCTCCATTCACATCTCTCCTTTAATAAATTTTATAATATAACAAAGCAAAAAAAATATCAATCAGCATAAAACATTATAAAAATATTAATTATTTCAATTATCAGACAATTTTATATTATTATAATAAATAGGAGATAACTATGGAATACAAAGACTACTATGAAATATTGGGCGTGAAACGAGACGCAACAGAATCCGAAATAAAATCGGCATACAGAAAACTTGCGCGAAAATTTCATCCGGATGTAAATAAGACAAAAGAAGCTGAAAGTAAATTTAAAGATATAAATGAAGCTTACGAAGTTCTGGGAGACAAAGCCAAACGCCAGAGATATGACAGTTTAGGTTCTAACTGGCAGGGAGGCCAGAGTTACACCCCTCCGCCGGGATTTGAGAACTTTAACTTTGGAGGCGGTCAGGGAGGCGGCTATCAGAGCTATACATTTAACGGCGAAGACCTTGGCGGATTTTCGGACTTTTTCAGCTCGTTATTCGGTGATATGATGGGGGCAGGAGCCGCCAGAAGTACGCAGGGGATGAATTTTAACGGCTTTGATTTCGGAGGCCAGCCTCAATCATCAGGAAGCAGGCGTGCAAGAAGACCCCAAACTCCAAAAGAAGATTTGGATATTACCAAAACTTTAAATATAACTGCAAAGGACGTTTTTAATCAAAAACCGATAGGTGTAAATTTCTCAGAAATGGAGAGATGCACACAATGTCCTCCCGGGGGCGGGTATTGTTCGTCTTGCGGCGGGACAGGGTTTAATAATGTAACAAAATCCATAAAAGTCAAACTTCCTGCGGAAGTTAGAGAAGGACAGAAAGTAAGGCTTAAAGGTGAAGGCAAAGTAGACGCTTACGGACAGGCAGGAGACTTGTATTTAATAATTCATTTTCAAGATAGAGAATATGAAATTGACGGCTCAGACTTAACAAAAGATATAGAAATAACTCCTCCTGAAGCAGTGTTAGGGACAAAAAAAGAAATAGAAACTCTGCACGGCAAAATAGGAATAAAAATTCCGCCTAAGACTTCAACCGGCCAAATACTAAGGCTGAAAAATCTCGGCCTGCCTAAAAAAGCAGGAGGATTCGGGAATTTAAATGCAAGAATTAAAATTATAATCCCGAAAGACATTTCGGCAAAACAAATTGAATTGTATAAAAAAATTCAGGAAAGCTAAGTAAAAGCGGCATTTAAATGCCGCTTTTACTTCAAACACACTGCCTGAATCGACCTATTAGTACGAGTATTGTAATACCAGTACGAGCGTTCTTGACCGAAGATACGTAAATACGCGGTATTGTTAATATACTCCTCAGATGACCACAGGTTGAAATCAGGTTCAGGTAAACCAATAGATGCTGCTGTTCCTGATATATAAGTTAAATTAGAAATATCCTGTTTTGCTCCTACTGTCGGCTTTCCTATATAAAGTGCAGAAGCCAGCTTTCCTAAATCAGACATTGTCGGAAGCTTATTTATACCGCCGCACTGTTTCACTGCTCCTGCCCAATAATCATTATCATAATAGCAAATAAGCCCCTGAGCTTCACACTCCTCTCTAGTCAATGGTGTTGGTATAAAAGGTGTCCCGAAACATTTTTCATCAATTTTTATTATACAGTCTGTCTCCGGCGTGTTGTCATTAACAGCTTGTATCAATTCTTCCCTAATGTTCTTTTTAAGTATAAAATTTAATGTTAACAGGCTCAGTGCAACGAATATCCCAATAATAATCAGGGTTATCCGAATAGGGACTACCGCAAAAACGCAATCAGGCTTAAATTTAAGACGCCCCCCCCCCCGAAATAGTTATTATACCTGTTTTTCGCATACTTTTATCCTCCTTTATCTGTAATAATAAATCATTTTGCAAAAATTTTCAAGCTTGACATTTTATTCAAAAAAAAAGACAATAGACGCATAAGGGGGATGATTATGACTAAAGAAACTTATTTACACGATAAACACGTTCAACTCGGCGCAAGAATGGTTGACTTTGCAGGTTGGCATATGCCTGTTCAATATACTTCTATTATTGAAGAACATAAAACCGTGAGAGAAAATGTAGGCCTTTTCGACGTTTCGCATATGGGAGAAGTTTTCGTGTCTGGAAAAGATTCTTTAGCATTCCTACAAAAAATCGTTCCGCAGGATATTTCAAAACTTGCTTACGAAAAAGCTGTTTACTGCCAGCTTCCTAATAAAAAAGGCGGGTTAATTGATGACCTTATTATTTATAAACTGGGTATTAATTATTATCTGGTAATATGTAATGCTGCAAGAATTGATGAAGATTTAAACTGGATGGTAAGAAATAAAAAAGGTCTGGATGTAAAAATTGACAATCAGTCGCATAATTATTCTTTACTTGCCGTCCAGGGCCCGAAAGCAGACTCCCTTTTGAGGACAATGGGTCTTGATACACAGCAGGAATCCTTTACCATCAAACCGGCAACCATTTGCGGCAGAAAACTTCTTATATCAAGAACAGGTTACACAGGCGAAGATGGTTATGAACTACTTGTAGAAAACGAGTATTCGGAAGAATTATGGGATAAAATTCTTGACTACGGAAAGGAATTCGGTATAAAACCAATCGGCCTTGGCGCAAGAGATACATTAAGACTTGAGGCTGCACTGCATTTATACGGAAACGATTTGGATGAAAATACAACCCCGATTGAAGCAGGCTTGTCCTGGTCTGTACCTAAAGATAAAAAAGAAGATTACAACGGAAAAGACGTGATTATGAATCAAATCGCCAACGGAACAGATAAGAAGCTTATTGGTTTAAAAATGCTTGATAAAGGTATTGCACGCCACGAATATGAAGTATATAAAGACGGTGAAAAAATAGGCGTAATTACAAGCGGGGGAGTTTCGCCGGTATTAAATACCAATATAGCACTTGCTTATGTAAAAAATGATAAAGATATTTGCACAGGCTCGGTTGTTCAAGTTATGATAAGGGAAAAATTACACAATGCCGAAGTCGTGAAACGACCATTTATCGACAAAAGAAACAAAATTAAAATAAAATAGGAGAATAATATGAGTATTACAGAAAAAATTTTGTGTTCAAAATCTCACGAGTACATTCTAAAAAATGATGACAATACATATACTGTCGGTTTAACAGATTATGCTGTAGAACAACTCGGCGATATTGTATTTTTAGAACTTCCTGAAACTGGCAGCGAGTTTAAAAAAGGTGAAACTTTTGCAACCGTGGAATCAGTAAAGGCAGCTTCAGAAATCTATATGCCAATAAGCGGTAAAGTTGTTAAAATAAACGAAACTCTTGCAGATGCGCCTGAAACTTTAAATGAAGACAGCTATGAAAAAGGCTGGCTTGTTAAAATAGAGGCTACAGGCGATGAGTCTGAACAAAATGATTTATTGGAATATGAAGATTATAAAGAAGAATTAGAATAATGAAAAATTTTTTAGTACATGACGAAAATACAAGAGCGGAAATGCTCGAAAGTATAGGCTTAAAACAAATTGAAGATTTGTTTGCGCAAATTCCGAACGCAGCAAAACTCAATGGGTTGGAACTTGAAAACCCTCTGAGCGAAATGGAAACCCAGAGAAAAATTAAATCTCTTTCAAGAAAAAATAATACTGATTACATAAGTTTTCTGGGCGGAGGGGTTTATAATAAATTTATTCCGGCTGCGATTGCACAGGTTGCAAACAGATTTGAATTTCTAACTGCTTATACTCCATATCAGGCAGAAATAGCACAGGGAACCCTGCAAATTATGTATGAATTCCAAACAATGATTGCCAGATTAACAGGAATGGATATAGCAAACGCAACTGTTTACGACGGTGCAACCGCCTGTGCTGAAGCCATTTTAATGGCTGCAAGGATAAAAAAATGTTCAAGAGTTCTGGTTTCAAACAAACTTAATCCGGAATTTCTCGATGTAATAAAAACCTACACATGGGCAAATGATATTGAAGTTACCTTATTTGACGAGATTCCGACTGAGACTTCCGGTTACGCGTGTGTTCTTGTGCAAAACCCGGACTTTTACGGCGAAATAAGAGAGTTAAAGGAAGTTGATACACTTTTAATTGTTTGCACGGATGTATCAGCATTATCAATTCTTAAACCGCCTGTTGAGGCAGATATCGTTGTAGCTGATATTCAAACTCTCGGTATGCCGTTAAGTTTTGGCGGACCGCATGCAGGTGTTATTGCCTGCAAAGAAAAATATATGAGACAAATGCCGGGGCGTCTTGCAGGCCGTACGATTGATAAAGACGGAAATCAGGCATTCACACTCACAATCCAAACCCGCGAACAGCATATTAAACGGGAAAAAGCTACAAGTAATATTTGTTCAAATCAAGCTCTAATGGGACTCTGGGCAAATCTTTATCTTAGCCTTTTAGGAGAAAAAGGCTTCCGTCAGGCGGGATATCTTTCCGCGAAAAATGCGCATAAACTTTCTCAAAAGCTCGCAGACCACGGAATAAAAACACTTAACAACAACTTTTTTAATGAATTTGTTATTGAAGTTGACGGGTCAGATAAATTTCTTACAAAACTAAAAGATAACAACATAATAGGCGGCTTAAAGCTGGATGATACAAAAATTCTGGTTGCCGCAACGGAAATGAACACAGATGAAGAAATAGATTTATACTTAAAAAGCCTCTCTTAAAGAGAGGCTTTTTCTTTGTTATATAGCTTCTTCAAACTGCATATAATCAACTCCGCCGACAGATTTATAAATATTTATGGCTGATATTATCAAATCAATTTTGTTTGAAATATTAGCTTTTTCTGCAATAATAAGAGCCTCTTTAGCTTTCAAGATTTCTAAGTTTGAAGCCGCACCGATTTTGAGTTTTTCATCGGAAAGATTATACTGTTCTTCTTGCAAATTATACCGTTCCGTACTGACATGTAAATTATTTCGTGCGGTTTTTGCGCTCACAAGCGCATCATTTACTTCCTGTAAAGAAGTTAATATTGTTTTCTCATACATTTGCAAAGCTTTTTCATACTCATATTTTTTATATCTAAGCATTGCAATTTTTCTCCCTCCAGTGAATAAATCAAGTGACGGCATCACTCCGAGATTTGAAAGAAATGTATGGGAGCCGAACATATCTGAAAGGTGGTAAGCATTAAATCCTACCTGTCCGAATACCAGAAACTTCGGGAGAAAATCACGGCGTGCAACTTTTACATCAATACCTATTTTCTTAATATAATATTCACTCTTAATCAAATCAGGGCGGTTTTGAATTGCCTCTGATTTTATATCTAGAGGAAGATCAATAACTTTTACGGAGTCGTAAGACTTTCTGTCGATTTTTGTGATATCTCTTTCGCCCAAAATAACCTTCAACTGGTTTTCAAGAACATCCTGTTTCTCTTTCAAATTATTTAAGTCTTCCTTAAAAACAGTCAGCAACTGTTTTTCACGCAAAACATCATTAACGGAACAGAGCCCGCCTTCGTATTTTTGTTCATAAAGTTTTACGGCTTCTTCCTGCAAACTTATAAGTTTAGTCTGGTTCTCAATGAGCTTATCTGCTTTTATAAGATTATAATAGTTAGCGGCAAGAGCCGTAGATATAACAATATAAGAGGCTCGCTCATCCTGTTTAATCATTTCAAGCCTCTGTTTAACACTTTTCGTTTTGAGGTAATTTTCCCCCCAGATATCAGCTTCATAAGTCATTGTCAACGGCATAAGAAATCTGTTTTGTGTATAATCGGGAATTACTGTTGCACTTCCAAAATGTATTTCGGAAGACGTAAACTCTCTGTTAATCTGAGGATTAAAAGTCAACTGCGGGAGCTGGTCAGCAAAAGACATTTTCACAACCTGCTGTGCCTGTCTGGTTGCTGCTGCTGAAATTTTCAAATCTTTATTATTCTCATAAGCATAAAGCATGTGTTTATTAAGATTTTCATCTCCAAACTGCTTCCACCAATCTAAATTCATATACTCAATTTTGTCTGCTGCAATCGGTGCATTCTTGGCCTGCACCGCAAAACTTGTGCATAACAATAAAATCAGGGTAATCAATATTTTAAAAATTTTCATGCTTCACATTCCTTTTCTTTGTGTTATTATGATAACACAAAGAAAATCATGGAACAACTGGAATTATTAAAAAGCCGAATAGGGATGAAGCTTGTGCGCATAGGGAAAATGACCCGCGCCATTGCGACACAAAAATTTACCGCAAAAAATTTCGAAATAACGCCCGAACAGCTAACCGTTCTTGCGGCACTCATAGACCACGACGGAATGTACCAGCGTCAAATCGGAGCAATCACCTTAAAAGACAGGCCTAATATAACAAGAATACTAAAAATACTTGAAAAAATGGAGCTTGTTACTAAAAAAGCCGACGTTAACGGCAGAAAAATACAGAAAATATTTATTACAGAAAAAGGAAAAGCTGTGTTTGAAAAAGTTATACCAACAGCACTGGAACTCTGGCAAAAAACAATTCAGGGAGTTCCCGAAGATGAATTAAGGATTACACTAAAAGTTTTGCAACAATTTAAAGAGAATTTGGAAGAAGATTTGAATATACAAATATAGAGGACACACTTATGGATGAAAACAAACAGAACACCCCTAATGATGATGATTTTAAACCGTTAGATAAAGAAAAAATCGAAATAAAAGCAAAAGAACGAATTAAACAAAGAAAGGCCAAAGCTAAAAAGAACAGACATGAATACCAGAAAAAAAGAGTTATTGTACCTGCAATAACAGCAGGTTTGCTAATTCTTCTCGGAATATTTGCAGCAATACACTCAACATATTTTCAGTCAACAGACGACGCATTTGTTGAAGGAAGATTGATTACAGTAGCCCCGCGTGTATCCGGCCCTGCAATACAGCTTCTTGTCGATGATAATGACGAAGTAAAAGCAGGCGATTTGCTTGTCGAAATTGACCCTGCCGATTATGAGGTTAAACTGAAGGAAGCCGAAGCTAAACTCGCTCAGGCAAAAGCAGAATTAAATGTAACAGAAAAAGAAGTTGAAAAAGGGGAAGCAAATGTTAATCAAACCTTTGAAGATATTTCATCTACTCAGGCAAAACTGAATTTTGCACAAAAAGACCATACAAGATATACCGCTATGTATAAAGCTGGAATTGTGTCAAAACAGGATTTTGAAAACAGCAAAACGAAACTTGAAGTATCACAGGCTGATAATAAAGCTGCTGCCGAACGTTCACAAGCTGCAAAACACGCACTTGCTTCCAATCAGGCCAAAACAGAATCAATGAATGCAAATATTCAGCGTCTTGAAGCCGAAGTAGAACAGGCAAAATTAAATCTTAAATATACAAAGATTTATGCGCCTCAGAGCGGTAAAGTCTCAGCAAGAAGCGTAGAAAAAGGAAATTATCTGCAAGTCGGACAGCCTTTAATGCAGATTGTTCCGAAAGAAGTATGGGTTGTGGCAAACTTTAAAGAAATTCAGCTTACAAATATGAAAGAGCATCAGCCTGTATCTATTAAAATTGATACATATCCGAATAAACGATTTAAAGGCGAAGTACAGAGTATTCAACGTGCAACAGGGGCCAAATCGAGTTTATTTCCACCGGAAAATGCCGTCGGAAGCTACGTAAAAATTGTACAGCGTGTACCGGTAAAAATTATATTCAAAGAAGATATTTCAGATTACAACATAGTACCCGGAATGTCAGTAGTGCCGAAAGTTAAAGTGAAATAATATGGAAAATACAGCCCCGCAAACAAAAATAAATCCTTATATAGTAGCATTATCGGTATTATTGCCGTCATTTCTTGCGCTGGCGGCATCTTCTGCTACAAATGTGAGCCAGCCGCACATAGCAGGATTTTATGGAGCAACCCAGTATGAGGCTAATACTGTTATTACCTGTTATATTATCTCGGGCGGCATAATGCTTCCTGTAACGGGGTACCTTGTAAGAACAATCGGGAAAAAGCTTTTGATGTATTATAGCATATGGCTTTTTTGCCTCGGGTGTCTTCTGTGTATTCTTGCTCCGAACCTTCAAGCGTTAATTGCAGCAAGGGTTGTGCAGGGTGTAGGAAGCGGATGTATATTACCTCTTTGTCAAGCAATTCTGCTGGAAGTTTTTCCAGAAGAACAGCGCGGAGTTGCAATGGGATTGTTCGGGGTTGCGGCAATGTTTTCTCCGCTGGCAGGCCCGTTTATGGGCGGGGATTTGACCGATAATTATTCATGGCAATGGATTTTTATTATTAATATTCCGCTATGTATGCTGTCGTTTCTTCTTGTGAAACTTTTTGTGCCCGCGGATAAGCCTGTTAAGCTTAAATATAACAAAAAATTTGATTATGTTGGGTACATATCAATTGTAATCGCAATGGCATGCATGCAGATTGTACTTGACAAGGGACAGCAGTGGAACTGGTTTGATACAACGTGGATTTGCTGGCTTACGGGAATTTGTATATTCTCATTCGTGCTTTTTTACGTCTGGGAATTAGAATACAAATATCCGGTAATAGACATAAGAGTATTTAAAGACAGAAACTTTCTTTTCGGAACGTTAATCAGTTCGTTCATAAATGTAATGTTATATTCGACATTGCTTCTTGTACCAATGTTTGTGCAGAGTATGCTGGGGTACAGCCCGTCTAAATCAGGATTGGCAATGTTTCCGAGAGCCGTAATCTGTCTTATAGGATTACTTGCGGTAGGAGAAATTTCACGTTTTGTAAAACCGAAAATTTTAGCGGCAACAGGATTATTATTGATGGGAACTTCTATTCTTATGTTGACCCAAATAAATACCACAACCTCAATTGAAGCCGTTATTATACCGAATATTCTTCTGTGTATAGGTGTACCGACAGCATTTGTACCGATTACGGCACTTTCTTTCCAAACTCTCCAGCCAGCTAAAAATGCAGACGCGGCCGCACTTCATGCTTTATTCAAAAATATAGTTACTGCGGTAGCAACATCTATGTCTGCAACATTTATTGCAAGAGTTTCGCAGGTTCACCAAAATTATCTGGTCGGGAATCTTTCTTATCATAATCCTGTTTTCCAGTATAAATTAATGGCATTGAAACATAAATTTCTCACATATTACCCGACAGTTACGGCAGCAAGAAAAGCAAACGGAATGTTATACAAAGAACTTTTACAGCAGGCAAAACTTGCGTCATTCTTCGACGCCTTCACGGTTCTTGCCCTTCTTTGCGTTATAATTATTCCGCTGTTATTTTTACTGAAAACAAAAAAGTCAAAGAAAGCGGCCTAACCCAAAGCGTCATAAGCTTTTTTAATTTCCTGAATATCCTGCCACATAAGCCATTTAGGACTGCCTTTTTCATGAGAATCGTTTCTCAAAAGATACGACGGATGAAAAATCGGCATCATTTTACTGCCAAAAGGCCCGTCAAACCATTTTCCGCGGACTCTGGTAATACCAATCTGAGATTTTAGCATAGTCGCAAGCGCAACTTTTCCGCAAATAAGAATTATACGAGGTTTCAGAATTTCAATCTGAGCTTCAAGATAAGGATAGCAAGCCTCTTTTTCCTCCGGAAGCGGGTCTCTGTTATTAGGAGGCCGGCATTTAAGAGTATTGCAGATATAAACATCTTTTTCACGTGAAAGCCCTACTGAGGCAAAAATTTTATCCAAAAGCTGTCCTGCTTTTCCAACAAACGGTTCGCCCTTTTGATCTTCATAATACCCCGGCGCCTCTCCGATTAGCATCATCTTATGGTTAGGAATGCCTCCGGAAAAAACAATATTTGTTCTGGTCTGCGACAGTGAACACTTGTCACAATACTGACACATATTCCTTACATCCTGTAAATCTTCTTCTATACTCATAATAAATCCTTAATTACAAAAAATATTTACACAAATATATTTTCAGAGCAACAAAAATCAAAAAGCTATTGTATATTTTTTAAAAGTTCATTTATATCAATTTCAAGAACATTAGCAATATCATAAACAAGAAAAATTGACGGCGTTTGAAGCCCTCTTTCCAAAAGACTAACCGTACTCTCGCTCACATCAACTAATTCGGCAAGCTGAGCCTGTGTAACACCTTTTCTATATCGTTCTGCCTTTAAATTTTTTGCAAACCTTTTATTTCGTTCATCTTTCATATGGTGATTATAACCGCTTGACAAAATTAAATTAAGCGAGTATACTCTTATTAACTAGTAGTAAACTACTAGTTAATAGGAATAAATAACGGGTCAGCAAAATATGAAGAATAATTATAAAGCATTCACACTTGCAGAAGTACTTATAGCACTTGGTATAATTGGTATAGTCGCCTCATTGACTCTTCCTGCTATTATTCAAAAACAAAACGAAAAAGCTACGGTTACCGCATTAAAAAAATTTTATTCTTCGATTTCACAGGCATTTACATTTGCGAATTTAGAATACGGAACTCCAGATAACTGGTATGCTATCGATATGACACAAGCCGAACGCTCAATGATTGTTGCGGACAATCTAACAAAGTTTATGAAAATTTCAAAAAACTGTCATAATAATTCAGGATGTTTTTACGATGGCACTTTTAAATCATTAGACGGAAGAAATTTTCATTTTAACGGCAAAGAGCATGCAAGATTTGTAACATCAGACGGGATGAGTATTCTTATTAATGGTTTCACAACAACAGAAATGCAAGGTAAAGAAGATAGCTTCGGACACGTTTATGCAGACATCATCGTTGATGTAAACGGATATAAAAAACCTAATACTTTAGGCAAAGATACATTTTCGTTTATTATGCTTCGCGATAAAATTATTCCCTCCGGCCTTCCTGAACATATAATTACTTCAAGCGAAGAGTCTGTTTCAACGTTTCCAGATGATTGCAACACCCGCAAATGTTCGGATATATGTGAAAGCTGTACAGCCTGGGTAATCTATAATGAAAATCTTGACTATCTGCATTGTGATGATTTGTCATGGCAGGGTAAAAAGAACTGCAAATAAATAATTCCATATTATAAATTTTTATATTAAAATAATGTTAACAGGTTATCAAAAAAGGAGAGAACTATGTTAACTAAAAATTCATCAGTAAAAACAACTTTTTCAGGTGTGGATTTCTCTAAATATTCTTCAAAAACATCTGAGTTTGTAAAAGAATTTTCCAGAAGAGCAAACCAGAAAGGCCACTTCCTGAACTGGGTAAACCTTCCTCAGGAACAGTTAAAGAGATTAGATGACCTCTATTCTATGGTTGAAACGTTCAAAAAACAAACAGGCGCTTCTAAATTAAGCGTTATGGGTATCGGGGGTTCTAAACATACTGTAGAACACATGCTCGGAATCAACGGGCTCAATGTACGCCACGACTCTGTAGAATTTTATTCAGACGTTGATTCAATCAGCCTCGAAAGATTCTTATACAGATTAGGGGATGTTACATCGTCAAACTTCATGATTGCTTCTAAATCAGGTTCAACTTTTGAAACAAAAGACGGCTTTTTAAGAGTTCAACAAATGCTTGTTGACGCTTACAAATCAAAAGGCCAGTCAGAAGAAGAAGCTAAAAAATCAGCATCAAAACACTTTATTGCAGTGACCGATGCAAATTCAGAAAAAAGTGAACTCCGCCGTACTTCAATTTCCGAAGGCTGGATTGGCGATTTATTTATCCATGATGATGTAGGAGGAAGATTTTCTGCATTTGACGACCACGCTTTATTTACTCTTATCTGGGCAGGCTTGTCCAAAGAAGATATGACTAAATTATTAAACGCTGCTCAGGAAGTTTCTTCACTTTCATTATCTGAAGATTTGGAAACGAATGACGCTTTAAAAGAAGGCATTTTCTGGGCTGACGCTAAATTGAACGGAATTTCGGCTTCTGTTCACCAGTATATGGGTTCAATGTTTGAAAATACTGTTTACTGGCACGCACAAATGCAGAATGAATCTGTAAAAGATACATTAAAACAGGTTGCAAAAGTTCCTGACGCTATGCACCACAGTGCAGAAGCCCACTTCAACCCTGCAAACAAATTAGTATTTGCACTTACAGTTCCTGTTGATAAAGGTGTTTGCAGTGAAAACGCCGACGCTTATATCGGAGCATTGACTAAATCTTACGAAATTACAGGTGCTTTCTTTAGAGAAGATGTTGAAACATCTAAAATGGGTTTAACTCCTGCCGCAGCAGGCGCAATGACTCAATTAAGGGCATTTGCAACTGTTTATCAGGAAATTGTTGAAGCCGTTATGACCGGCAAAGAACTTCCGGAAGTTCTCGACAGCGTACTCCAGCCTCACGTTGAATTCTATAAAAAGAACCTCAAAGGCGGAGTTGTTGTTCCGGGAAGAATTTCTAAGTAGAAATTTATAGAAATTGATAACGGCGGACTTTTTAAAAAAGTCCGCCGTTTTAATTATTGACATGAAACTTTACGCATGTACCATTAATGATTATGACAACAAATTTTGATTTTTTAAAACGAGTAGACAGTGATTTATTTAAAATAATAACAGAGGCCGAAAAATTATATAGAGATGAGTATTTTGAACAATGTATGACGCAGACAAGGCGCTTTGGGGAGAATGTATGTAAAAATGTTCTGGGAAATGCCCGCACAACAGAATCAACTTTTGATGAAATGCTTGCGACCCTGAAAGATATGACAAACGGCGAAGAACAGGAAAAAGAATTTATAGATGACCTGTATTTTTTAAAGAAAAGCGGCAATACATCTGTTCACTCCGTAAAAGTTAAACATGACGGTATGGCAGCCCTTGAATGCCTGCAAAGAGCTTTCGAAGTTGCAATAAATTTTGCAGTATACAGTCAAGGTGCGAATTCCAATATTCTGAAACTTCGTTACGACACAGAGCTTCTCGTAACAGGGAAAAAATCGAAAAACTCACTTGCAGAACGTTATACGGAAGAAAAAAAGAAAACATTAAAAAAGGTTCAAAGTCAACAGGTAAAAAAACAGAAAAAACAGCAGTCTTACACAACAAAGTCCGCTACACCACAAAAAGGATTTCCGTTCTTCTGGGCAATTGTAAGTCTTTCGTCTGCAATTTCTCTTGGAGTTATAATTACGCTTTTTCTTATCATTAAATTTTAGCCAGACGCAGTTATTCCTGCGCCCTCAGCTCGTTGGTGCTCGAAAACTGTATTCGTCATGTAAAAAAAGAGGGATTATGTCCCTCTTTTATTTGGGCGATACGTGACTCGAACACGTGACCCCCACAATGTCGATGTGATGCGCTACCAACTGCGCCAATCGCCCATATTTTGGATTTGTTTCAGACTTTCGGCTTGTTGCCAGCTCGCGCTACCTGCCCTCCTTCTTTTCGATACTTAATCGAAAAGCGGAGTCCTTGCCAATCGCCCGTAATTTTTATTTATAATCAATTTTTTGGCTTTAAAAGCCTTGTTTTATTTTAACATCAACAAAAAATCCCGTCAAGACTTAAAAACGCATTGCATCAACCTGTCTTAACAGGTCTTGAAGAATTGTTATCATTCTATCAGAAATTTTTCTTATTTCTTTACTCTTGTAATCTTCCTTGCCGTCTCTGACGTTTGCCATTCTTATTAGTAATTCAGTATCAATCTCCATAAACTTTGCAGCTTGAAGAATTATATACTCAGAAGATTCCGGCACCAGTTCATTATGCAGTCTGATGACTCCCCTGAAAATTACAAGTAATGTTTTTATAACATTATTAGCGACTTTTTCCATTTCTCTATCAGAATGTATTTTCATTAAATAATGATTTCTGTATTTTAAGAAAAGATTTTTTAATTCAGATTCACACTGTAAACGCAAATAATGTTTATCTACATTTATATCTCCGGTTAAATCCTGCCCGTATACAATTTTATATTTTTCTTTTATATCGGAATATTCAAGAGCATAAATGTCAAAAGACGAATACCACTCAGCTTTACTCATAATAACAGGTATAGGATTTTCAGCTTTCACCCATTTTTGAATAACTTTGGATGTATCTTTTAAATCATCAGAAGATAAATGTTCCAAAATTATCATTAAATTAATATTTGATTTTAATTTTTCCTGCTCGACATGCGCCCGTGAACCAAAAATCATAACGGTAACTAAATTTTTACCTAAAATTTTCTTTAAATCATCAATTAAATTATCCAAATGTTTCATAATTACCAGCTCCCTGAACATCCGCAGCCGCCGAAGCCTCCGCCTCCGCCAAAACCGCCGAAACTACCTGAATTAAATCTTCCTCTTCTACGAAACAATGCACCTAAAAGTATAAATGGCCACGCCCAAATAGGAATATCATCATTCCTGCCAGATGAACCTGCCGGAGGAGGAATATTGCCGTAAGTTTTAACAGTCACATTTTCCGAGTCTGCGACAGCTTTAGCTAAAGAATAAGCACCTCGAAAAATTCCATTCTCATATTGTTCCTGTCGATAATACGGAAGAATATCCTTATCCCGGATATTTTCAATAGCATTTAGCCCGACTGTACGCTCCAACCCTGTACCTAATTGTATACTCATCTTTCTTTCATTTACGGCTGTTAAAAATACTACTCCGTTATTTTTGACTTTGTCACCAAGTTTATATTCTCGACCTATCTGAATTGCAACATCATTAACATCACTTCCGTTGAGAGAATTTAAAGTTACAACAGCAATATCAGCTCCTGTTTTCTTTTGTAAATCCCACAGCATCATATTAATGTCATTAACGCTCTGGTTAGACAAAACACCCGCCTGATCAGCAACAAAGCCAGTAAATTTTAAATCTACGGCATACGCACTGATACAACTGCATAAAAGAAGACCAATTATAAATAACCAACACTTCTTAACCATAGTTTGATATTAACATTAGACATATCTTTTGTCAATAAAAATTAAATCAGCAGCTTAATTGACTTTTAAAATAAAAAAGGCGACACCCAGATTCGAACTGGGGGATAAGAGCTTTGCAGGCTCCTGCCTTACCACTTGGCCATGTCGCCTCAACCTGTTCCTTTATGATACGAAACAAATAATCTAATGTCAAGATGAATATACTTGTAATTTACAAATAAAACTTATATAATAAAGAAAAAGGAGGATTTAAACTATGAAAAACTCAGCTATAGCTTCAAAACTTGGATGGGGGGGGGGGCAAAGCCGCTCATAGACAAGCTTTTACACTAGCAGATACCCTTATTACTCTTGGTATCATTGGTATTGTAGCAGCAATGACACTGCCGGTTTTAACAAAAAAATATCAGTATCATATATTGGAAAATCAATTCAAAAAACAGTATTCTGTATTACAGCAAGCATTACTAAATATGCAGGCTGCCGATGGCCAAATTATTAACAATAATAACTATCCGCCTCAAACATTTGCTCCTAAATTTTTTAAACAACTGAAAATCATTTTGAACTGCGGTTCTGATGGATGCGAAGAAATGGATTTTGATAGTGCCAACGGAAATTACGCAGATTTAACTTCAAAGGTTTATAAAACATTTAACAAATCGCGATTTGCAGGCTCGTTATTATTTGATGATGGTCAAGCTATGACAAGTGATGCAGCTTTTATAATGATTAACCATAGTGTAGCAGCTCAGAGAATTACTATTTCTATAGATATTAACGGCTATCACAAAGCCCCTAATATATGGGGATATGATTTATTTACATTTGAAATACTTAATGATTCAGGAAAACTTGTACCAGCCGGAACAAAAGGAACTTATTATGAACAAAGCCGTAATACCCGTTGTTCACTTTCAAGTTCTGACAAAATGAACGGAATTACCTGTTCATATCACGCCCTGTCGGATAACAATTATTGGAAAAATTTGCGCTAAAAAAGACAGCTTAATGAATTTTATTTCATAGCTTTTGCAACGCGGTAAAGAGTATATTGTTTTTCCTTATTTAGGTTATCATATATCGAAATTATTTCCTGCTTGAAATCTTTATCTTTACCTTTAGTAAATTGAAAAAGCTCATATAATTCAATGTTAAGAGCAGTGGCAATTTTTTCAAGAGTGCTTATGGACGGAAAATTCTGTCCTACCTCTAGTTTACTGATATAACCATTGTCAACACCAATAATCTCAGCCAGTTTTTCCTGAGTAAGTTTTTGCTGCTTTCTAAATTCTTTAACTTTTAGCCCTAAAAGTTCCTTCGTATTCATATAACCTCTTTATTACATTTTATATTCAATGCAACTCTAAAAAATACTAAAATACTGCTAATTTAGAGTAAAACATCCAATATATTGACAAAATTAGCAATTTAAGTGATAATATATTTAAAACTATCAATACATAGGAGGTATATGAAAAAAGGATTTACGATTGCTGAAGTGTTAATAACATTAGGAATTATAGGCATTGTTACAGTGATAACATTACCGACCCTCATAGCAAAACATAGAAAAAATTTGATTGAAACAAGACTAAAAAATTTTTACACAACAATAAATCAAGCCATCAAAATGGCAGAAGCAGATTATGGAGATAAAAAAGACTGGTTTTCGCCATTACCTGAAGAATGTGAATCAGATAAAGACAGTCAAAATTGCTTACAAACATTTTATGATAAATATCTAAAAAAATATCTTATCGTACATAAAGTATTTTATAATACAGAATACAAAGACGATAATTTTAATTCTTTATGGATATATTTTGCAAACGGCAGTGGAGTAAAGTTAAAATATGCAGGACATGATTATATTTTTTATCCTGAAGCAGCGAAAATGCAAGATGAAAATCGTATAAACTGCAAAGATCGTTTCTATTTTGGGTTTTATCCAAACACAACAGTAGAATCTATTGTACAAAATTATAGAAATAAAGGAATAGAGCCTTACATAAACAGTAATTGGGATGGAACAAGAGAAGATCTTATAAACAAAAGATATTGTGCTAAATTAATTCAACTAAATAATTGGCAAATTCCAGATGATTACCCTATAAAACCATAAACATACTCATTAAAAATTCCGCCTGATAATTTAATCAAGCGGAATTTTTTAAAATATATTTAACTACTTAGTAGCGTAGTAATCTCTTACGATACCTTCATAAGCATCTTTGTAGATTGCTTTGATATCTTCCATCAACGGATAAGCAGGGTTAGCACCTGTACATTGATCGTCGAATGCCAATTCAACCATTTCGTCTAACTTAGCGTTGAAGTCAGCTTCTGTAACACCAAATTCTTTGATTGAATTAGGAAGATTGATAGCTTTCATTAATCTGTCAATTTCCTTGATTAGCAATTCAACTTTTTCATCGTCGTTCTTACCGCCTAAACCAAGTTCATCAGCAATTTGGCCGTATTTAGCCTTAGCATTAGGGAACTTGTATTGAGGGAAGATACATTGTTTTTTCGGACAATCAACTGCGTTGTATTTGATTACCTGTCTGATTAACAATGCGTTTGCAACACCGTGAGGTACGTTGAACATCGCACCCAATTTGTGAGCCATAGAGTGGCACAATCCTAAGAAGGAGTTTGCAAATGCCATACCTGCAATTGTTGCAGCATAGTGCATTTTTTCTCTTGCGATAGGGTCGTTAGCACCTTCGTGGTAAGATCTTTCGAGGTATCTGAATACTAACTTGGTTGCTTCAAGAGCATTTGAATTTGTAAAGTTAGTTGCCAATGCTGAAACATAAGCTTCTGTAGCGTGAACAAGTGCGTCAATACCTGATGCAGCTGTCAAACCTTTTGGCATACCGTCAACAAAATTAGGGTCAATGATAGCCATATTAGGAGTTAATGCGTAATCAGCAATAGCATATTTTACGTGAGTTTCGTCATCAGTGATGATTGCGAAAGGTGTAACTTCTGAACCTGTACCTGAAGTTGTAGGGATAGCAACCATAGTAGCTTTTTTACCCAATTCAGGAATTCTGCAAATTCTCTTTCTGATATCCATAAATCTCATAGAGATGTCTTCAAATACTGTATCAGGCTGTTCATACATTAACCACATAATCTTAGCAGCATCCATAGGAGAACCGCCGCCTAATGAAATGATAACATCCGGTTCATAAGGTCTGATAATTTCCATAGCCTGATTAATTGTAGATAATGTAGGATCCGGTTTAACATCGAAGAATATCTGGTGGTCAATACCGACTTCATCCAAAACTTTAACGATGCTGTCAACGGCACCTGAATTAAACAAGAATCTGTCAGTTACGATAAAGGCACGTTTTTTACCTTCAAGTTCACGGAGAGCTAAATCAACAGCACCTCTCTTGAAGTAAACTTTAGGCGGAACTTTAAACCAGAGCATATTTTCTCTCCTTTCAGCAACTGTCTTGTAGTTCAATAAATTTTCAACACCGATGTTACCAGAAACGGCGTTTTTACCCCATGATCCGCATCCGAGCGAGAGTGACGGTTCCAATTTGAAGTTGTATAAATCACCGATACCGCCCTGTGCAGATGGAGAGTTAATCAACACTCTGCAAGCAGGCATTTTTTCAGCAAATCTGTCTACTCTTTCCTGGCTGCGAGTATCTGTATAAAGGTCAGCAGAGTGGCCTGCTCCGCCTTTTGATACGAGTTCATAAGTCATTTCTGTAGCTTCTTCAAAGTCTTTAGCTCTGTACATAGTTAAGACAGGAGATAATTTTTCTCTTGAGAACGGATCTTCCCAGTCTACAGAAGGTCTTTCTGCCAAAATAATTTTTGCAGTCTTAGGGATTTGGAATCCTGCTAACTCTGCAATCTTCCAGGCCGGTTGACCAACGATATCAGGGTGTGCAGTACCGCGTTTAGGGTCAATGAACGGAAGGTCAATCATTTTCTTTTCTTCTTTTTCATTGATAAGGTATGCACCTCTGTAGATAAATTCTTTTTTAACTTCTTCATAAACTTTATCAACGACAACTACTGATTGTTCAGAAGCACAAATCATACCGTTATCGAAAGTTTTTGACATAAGGATTGAAGAAACAGCCATTTTAATATCGGCAGTTTCGTCAATAACAGCCGCAGCGTTACCTGGGCCTACACCTAAAGCAGGGTTGCCTGATGAGTATGCAGCTTTAACCATACCAGGGCCGCCTGTAGCTAAGATACAAGCAATGTCAGGGTGTTTCATTAATTGGTTCGACAAATCAATTGACGGAATGTCAATCCAGCCGATAATATCTTCAGGAGCACCTGCTTTAACAGCAGCTTCAAGAACGATTCTTGCAGCTTCGATTGTACATTTTGTTGCTCTTGGGTGTGGTGAAAAGATAATAGCATTTCTTGTTTTCAAAGCGATTAAAGATTTAAAAATCGCAGTTGAAGTAGGGTTTGTTGTAGGAACGATACCTGCAATAACACCGAGAGGTTCTGCAACTGTTTTAATACCGTTAGCTTTATCTTCTTTGATAATTCCGCAAGTTTTAACATTTTTATGTTTGTTGTAGATGTATTCTGAAGCAAAGTGATTTTTGATAATTTTGTCTTCAAGAACACCCATACCTGTTTCTTCAACAGCCATTCTTGCAAGAGGGATACGAGCTTTATCAGCAGCAGTAGCTGCAGCTTTAAAAATTGCATCTACTTGTTCCTGAGTAAATGTTGAATAAATCTTCTGAGCTTTCTTAACTCTTTCGATTAACATTTCCAATTTTTCAGCGCTGTCAACCACAGAAGAGCTGTTCAAAGCTTTTTCAAGGTTTTCAACGGTCTTTTTGCTTTTTGTTGTCATAAGTTTTTTCTCCTTTAAGTAACTTATTTATTTGCTATTTTGAATTCCGTAATGATTTTATGAAATCCTCAATTCGTGATTTATTTCACAATTACATTTTATAGCAAATATAAACAAAAAGCAAGTGTATTATTTACAATCTTTATACAAGTTTAATATTTTGCATAGAGTAATATTTATTTTTTAGCGCGTCTTGAGGCTTTATAAGCTTCCCATTCAGCCTCTTCACGTTTCTGATTTTTTGCTTTAAATTCTTGATCGACCTGACCATTGCCAGACTCATCCGCGGCAGGTCTGCTGGAAGGAGAAGCTCCAGGGGCGGATGATGAATCTGTGCTTTGTCCTGATATATGGGTTCCTCTGTTTTCGCTTGCGCCAGACTTGTATTTTGAATAATCATCATTAATTAAAGAAATATCATTACCGCTTCCTGGTTCCTGATTCGCTTTTGCATTATTATATTCAGAAACAAAAGTCTTTGAATCAACCTCTTGTCCGTTTACCAGATATTTACCATTTTGAACAGTAAATGTTTGTGGCTCATCCTGCCCCTCGAGATACACATCTGTTGTCGAACCAGGAGAAAATCCAGCTTGAACTACATTTTGATCCATATTTTGAGCGGCATCATACATATCTTTATTTGTCTGATAACCATTAACAAAATAATTTCCGTTATTTTCATAAACATTAGACTGGACGCCGGAATTTACACCAGATGTATCTGTAGAACCGTCAGCAGTAGTATTTGCATCCATTTGCCGCATCTTTTGCTCGCCCTGTTCAATACTCTGACTTATTTGATTACTTTGGGTTTCTGAGGTATCAACCTGCGTTTTCGCACTTTCAGTATTTGTTTTAGCTTCTTTTAATTTATCTTGTGCGGCGGTATTTTCCTGTTCAGAAGTTTCAAGCTGCTGTTCAGACTTCCCGACATTTTCCTGTGCCTGTGCTTCTTTTTGTTTAGCTTCGTCTAACTGCTTTTGCGCTAAATCTTCCTGTTTTTTAGCTGCACTAAGTTCTGCCTCGGCCTGCTGAATCGCTGCTGTGTTAGGATTTTCCGTCGTAGCGGCTGCTTTTGCTGAATCAAGTGCGTTTTGTGCATTCGCGACACCGGTTTGGGCATTTTTTAGCCCTTCTTCGGCAGTTTGAACTTCACTTTTTGCAGCTTCATGTTCTTGTGTTGCTTTATCCAGCCCTTGCTGAGAAGTTTCTACGCCTTGTTCGGCTTTATCAGCACTTTGTTCAGCCTTGGTTTCTTGAGATTCTGCGTTTTTTAGACCTTTGTTATCAGTTTCCAGCTTTTTATCAACAGCCTGACCCTCTTGAGCTGCATTATCAATCGCCTGTGAAAGGGTTTGTTTATCCTGAGCGTTTTGAATATCTCCAAGTGCTTTATCAACGTTGGCTGAATTTCCGGCATTACCTTTACCGGTTATTTTATTAAATAATGATGCTGCTCCGGACGAAATCTTACTTGCAACAGATTTTATCCCCGGCCCTATTGAATTAAACAGTGATTTAACGCCGGACCCTATTTCATTGAACAACGATTTCAAATTATCTTTTAAATTATAGTCATTCTCAGCTTTTCCTTCCTTACCGACAGAATTTAGCATTGAAAAACTATTATCATATTGAACACCATTAAAGCTTAAAGAATGTGTCTGTGACGGCTGCGCAAAGAGATTAGCCTTTCCCGAAGTAAAAAGACTTGTATTCATACTTAATCCCTGCTGCCCGAACGAAGCCTGTCTGATACCCGTACCAAACCTCATTTGCTGCATTTGCTGGTATTGCTTAACATTCATACCAAATTGAGAATTAAAACCAACACTACACATAGCCCCTCCTTTTCTCTTTTAAGGAGACGCCCCAAAAAACAGTATTCAATTGTAGAATAATTCTTACCAAAATTACTCTCTCATATTTATAGCCATAACTAAATATTTAAAAACTTTTCACCGGTCTGGTATTTCAAAAAAACGAAAAAATGTTACATTCTCAACATATTTTCAATCACACAGATGAAAACATTTATAAGCAAATAAGTTATACTGTTTTTATTATGAAAAACTTTAGCAAAAAGGTTAAATATTCAATACTTTCGCTTCGTGAAAAATTTTTAAGCACAATGCTGTCAAAGCATTTGGATACAACATTCACAAATTCTACGACAAAGACAATGATTTCAAGTACCGAAACTATTACATTTTCGACAGAGACCGAAAAAAACATAAAACTCGTTTCGGAAAATGTTTTTAACATTATGAAATCATGCGGGAATAATCCAATAAAATATATAGAATATATGGAAGCTGAGGGAACAAAAGTTTTTCGTATAAAAGATGCCTCAAAAAAACTTCAAAAAATTAATGAAGATGAGGGACTGATTACAGAACTCAACGGTAAAAAAGCCTTATATATGAATTTTATTTTAGGACTGGGGCTGTCTTTTACTTTTAAACCGGCATTAGTAATGAGTTACGGGGAGATTGAACCTTATTATATGCTGCGCGAATTCTATAAATGGTATTCATTAAAAACAGGGCTTCCCGGTTTTAATTTTACAGCACAGGAAAACTTTAAAAAATACCTTAAAAACATCAATGATTCTTCAATAAAAAATCTTAATTACAAAGATATGCTTGAACTTAAAGAGGCTATTGCAAGAGATTCAGAAGCAAACGAATTTGTAATTAATGCGGTCAAATTAAAAGAAGGCGGAGAAAAAGTCTTCAAAAAAATGAATGACGGCGGAGCAAACATTTAGTTAATAAAAAAAAGAGGGCATTCGCCCTCAAGACTATGACAAACTAAAAAGGACAGCAGAACTTAACTATGTTCTGCTTTAAGTTGAAGCAAATCTAAAATCTTCTTTCCAAGTTTTAAAACCGCCCTCCAATATAACGCATGGATAACCGTAATCTGCAAGAATTAAAGCTGCTTTAACACTTAGATGGCATTGTTCGTTATATGAATAAATAACAGTTGTTACATTTTTATCCAACTTATCAAGATTATCTGCAAGTTCTTCTTTAGGTATAGAAAGCGCATTTGGAATATGTGAAACTGCATAGTCAGCTTCTCTTCGAACGTCCAATAATGTTACAGCACCTTCATCAAGAAGATTTTTTAAATCAACAGGCCCAATAGTAAAAGCTAAATATTCTTCAAAAAAATTTTTAGCACGCGTACTGTCAAATCTGATTTCTTTAATTTTGTCATCCATAATTGTTTACCCTTTCCCTTTCTCAAGAGAAAGGATAAACCGAATTATGAAAATATTGTTTAGTAACATGGAGTATATTACTATCAGTGAATTGGGGTAAATGAAAACTTTATAACGTAACTGTCTGTCAAAAGACTAAACAGCTACATCCAAACCTTTCGGTTTGCAGTTTGTTTTAGGGTTAGCTGATTGAACAGCAATATTATAAGTCTTGACAAATTTACTAATAACTGAAGTAAATAAGTTATTTCTTACAGCATCAGCTTTTTGAGATAAATGCATGTTACTTGTAAAACCTCTTTTAGCATCAGGAGCCTGAAGAGATAAAATAGCCATGCTAGGAGTTAAATTATTAGTATTTCCTTCACCGAAAGAAACATGTTTGTTTGTATTAAATTTTACTGGATTAATTGTTATCATAATAGCCCTCCTCTCGTGAGGTTTTCTTATTAAGTGTTTTTTTGACACTTCATCTAACATTTTTACTATAATCTATAAAAAAATATTTGTCAACCCCTGTTATGAAGTTTTATTAAAAAAGCTGGAATTTAATATCTATCTGCATTTAGCCATAAAGTGGCCAAAGTACACTTATTAGTAAGTTTCAATAAAAATACCTCTCCGTAAAATATACCCGAACGGGTGATTTATAAAAATTTATGCTTTTACCCCCCTACCTTATAAATTACCCATGCGGGTAATTGTAAAAAATACACTAATTCAGTTAAATATAATTAAATCTTTTTCATACTTCCAGCTATTCTTAATTCCAACGAGCCCCTTAAAAAGGGCTCTTTTTTTATGCAAAAAGCCTCTGTAGCAAACAGAGGCTTTACAAAACACGGTAACTACTTAAACATCAGGTAAATCACCTTTTACATCAGCGACAACTTCACAATTCAAATCAAATACATCGTGTAAAGCTTTAACAGCTTTTTTGGCATCTTCTTTATTTACAAGGCAGCTTATTTTTATTTCACTGGTTGAAATCATTTTAATATTAACACCTTGCTCAGCAAGAGTTTCAAACATTGTTGAAGCAATACCGGGCCTGTCAATCATACCGGCTCCGACAATTGAAACCTTGGCAATTTCGTTGTTAACCTGAATTTCACCGCACGCTAACTCTTTTTTAAGTGAATTTAAAGTAGTGATAGTTTTATCAATGTCAGAAGAATCTATTGTAAAAGCAATATCGTTTGTATTGGAAACTTTTCTTGCATAAGATTGTATAATCATATCAACAGAAATATTTTCTTCCGCAAGTTTTCCGAATATTTTTGCAGCCTGCCCCGGTACGTCCGGAACATCACAAACTACTATTCTTGATTGTGATAAATCTGCTGCAACGCCTGTTACCGGTTTATAAATTTCCATGTTGTCAACTCCTAAAATTAAAGTACCTAAATTATCTGTTTTAAAACTGCTTCTCACGCGCAATGGAACATTAAATTGTTTTGCGGTTTCGACACTTCGCGGATGGAGAACATTAGCACCGGCATGAGCAAGTTCAAGCATTTCTTCATAAGATATCTCATCGAGACGGGAAGCTGTCGGAACAACACGCGGATCGGTAGTATAAACACCTTCAACATCGGTATAAATATCACAACGCTCTGCATTTAAAGCGGCAGCAAGGGCTACAGCAGATGTATCAGAACCGCCACGGCCAAGGGTAGTAATTTCGCCATCCTCGGTTACCCCCTGAAAGCCTGCTACTACTATAATCTTACCTTCTGCAAGGTTCTTTTTAAGTTTTTCTGTTTTTATATCAATGATACGTGCTTTTGAGTGTACGTTTTCAGTCATAATCCCTACCTGCATAGCGTTAAAACTAACGGCATCGTAACCTGCGGCCTGTATAGCCATAGCAAGCAGTGCAATTGAAACTCCTTCTCCGGTTGATAGAAGCATGTCCATTTCCCGTCCGGACGGAACAGGGCACAAATCTTTTGCCATTTTAACAAGATAATCGGTTGTATGCCCCATAGCTGAAACAACCACGACCACATCATTCCCTTTATTTTTTTCTTTTATTACGGTCTGAGCTACATTTTTTATTTTTTCCGTATCAGCAACAGATGTTCCGCCGAATTTCTGAACAATAATCTTTCTCAATTTTTTCTTCTTTCTATAAGTTATTTAAGATATTTTCGAGTTCTGTTTTTTCATCATTATACTTAAAAGCTTCAGGATTAAGTGAAATGATTTTATCGCCAAGAGCAATAACTTCTTTTACATTATATTCGCAAAGGTTTTCTTTGACAAGTATGTAACTGACATGAAACAGCAGGTTTAGGATTTCTATATTATTTTCATCTGCTTTTACTGCTTTACGCAGTTTTCGCTGAGCTTCAGCATAATCATTTTTTTGTATCAAATAGTTTGAATAATCAATATAAGCTTTAATAAGCGCAGGGAATCTTTTAACAGCATTTTCATAATATTCTTTTGTCAAAATATTATTCCCTATATGCTCATACGACTTTGCAATGTAATAATTGCAGGCATAATCTGTTGAATCTTCTTTTAAAATCTTTTTAAAAAGTTCGATTGAGTTCTCATAATCTGATTTTTTGAAAAGAATCATAGCTTTACCTTTTATTGCCAGATAGCATTCGGGTTCTTTTTCCAATTCCGCATAAACCAGAGGTTCTGCATCTTCGATATTTCCAAGAGCTGCATATGTAAGCCCCAGTCCGGCCTTTGCGAAACCTTCTTCCGGAGAAAGTTCCAGCACCTTTTCAAACTTTTCTTTTGCCAGTTCATAGTTTTCAAAATACTGAGCCGTTACGCCCCATTCATAAAATAAATTCGGGGCGGATGGATTATGGCGAAGTGCTTCTTCAAAAACGGCTTCGGCTTTTTGCAGTTCAAGCTGTTTTCTGTAAATTTTTCCGAGTATAAGATAAGGATTCAGCATTGCAGGGTTGAACTCAAGAGCTTTTTTAGCGTAATACTCTGCATTGGAATAGTCTTTTTTAATATATTTTAAATGTGCATATTCGTATGTATTTGTTTCATTAGGTGCAACAGTAGACAAAAAGTTAAGTTTCAGCTCAGCATCCTCGTAACGTTCAAGCCTAATCTCCATTATTGCAGCAAGGAGCATAGCCATAAAATTGTACTTATTGAGCCTTACTGCTTCAACAAATTTTTCATGTGCCTCGGAATATCGTTTCTGCTTCATCAAAGACATTCCCCAGCCTGCATAGACATCAGTATGTGAAGGATTAATTTTGTTCGCATTTTCAAAAGCCTTTTCGGCTTCTTCAAAAAGCTGGCACTGAATTTGTGAAAATCCTAGCTTTATCCAGATTTCTTTATCCTGCTGGTTTATATTTGCAGATTTTTTATACGCTCTCATAGCATCGTCAAAACGGCCGGTTTTCTCGGCACAAATTCCGAGATACTTATAAACAAGCGCATCTTCCTGAGGTAATTCAAGGGCTTCATTCAAAATATTTTCAGCCTCTTTATATTCTTGAGAATCAATATACTTTTTTGCACGGTTCACGATTGCTTTAGAAGGCAGAGACTGTACAATAGTATCTTCTTTATACTTATCTATCGAAAAATTTAGTTTTCGTATATATTCTGCTATTTTTTTGAATCTGTTAAGCAATCTGCCACCTCTCTAAAAGCTCCGTCACCACCGTCATGTTGTGTTATCTGGATTCCTCTCAATTTTTTAACTTTATCCGGCGCATGCGGAACAGTAATCTTGTACTTGGCATAATTAAGGCATTCCAAATCATTTACGTCATCGCCTATGTAAACATATTCATTTTGAGTAAGTGAATATTTTTCAACAATAGATTGAAGAACATTAATTTTTATTCTTATGTCCTGATGAACTTCTTCAATGAGGAATTTGCGTGCAAGCAAATCAATAGCGGAATTTTTTTCTCCTGAAATAATTGCCATTTTTATTCCGCTTTTTTTCAAAAGTGAAAAACCCATTACATCTTTAAAGTTGAGTTTGCGGCTCATTGAAAAGTCTTCGCCTATATAAACGCAATTATCAGTAACAACTCCGTCGAAATCGGTAATTACCATTTTAATAGTTTCAGGCAGTTTAATCTTTCTCATTGTTACTTCCTTTAAAGTATTAACATAAAATCCTTTATTTGCTATAATTGTACCATAAAATTAAATGTAAGGGATAAATATGCTCTGGTATCTTTTAAATTTAGGAATTATAGCTGTATTTGTAAGTTTGTTTCTTATAACAAGACAGACTAATAAACGCTGGTCAAAAATTAACGATTATCTAGGTATGGTAACCAATACAGTTAACTCAATACGATACGGCAATCTGTCCACAAAAATAGAAAAACTTGAACATCCAACTTATCAAAACGTTACAGACAGCATTAACCGTATGGTTGAAACTCTCAATGACAGAGAAAAAATGATAATTGAATATCAGGCAGAACTTATGCGGCAGAATAAACTTCTTGAATCCGTAATAAATTCTTTATCAGACGGTATTTTAATTGTAAACGAACATCTGCATATTTTAAGAGCTACTCCGCAAATAAGCAGTTGGTTCGGAGTTAAAGGACATGATATTATCGGAAAAAATATTCTGGATTTTTTACAGTTTCCTGAAAATTTCAACCTTGAACGGCTTCATCATAAAGATGTTTTTATTAAGCATACACCGACAAATAACTTTATTATTAATTCAATCAGGCTTTCACTTGATGATAACAAAAAACGCTATGTATTAATTATTAAAGATGTTACCAATGAACGTGAAATCGAAACACTAAAAGAAGATTTTGTTGCAACACTCACGCATGACCTGAAAGTTCCAATTGTCGCAGAAGCAAACATTCTTGATTTTCTGCTTTCCGGCAAATTTGGAGAAATTAACGAGAAACAGGAGCTTGCTCTTAAAAATATGAAGTCTTCAAATAAAGAACTCATAGAACTTGTGCAGATAGTACTGGAAACTTATAAAATTAAAGAAAAAGGTATAAAACTTTTAAAAGAGAATATAAAACTGAATGGTTTTATTAACGGAATAGTTGATGATATTACACCGTTTGCAGCAATGTCCGGTATAAAAGTTAACTTTAACCCTGCCAGAGATATAAAAGTAACAGCAGACCCGATACAGCTCCAAAGAGTCATAAAAAATCTCATAAACAACGCTATATCACACAGCAATACTAAAAAAAATATAGATATATTAACAGGTGAAATTCCCGGCTACATAACAATTTCGGTTGTAGATTACGGACAGGGAATCCCGAAAAAAGAAATTAAGCTTATCTTTAATAAATACTACTCGGCGGCAAAAAAATTCCGTAAAATCGGTACAGGTCTCGGACTTTATTTATCACAGCAAATTATTCGCTCACACGGCGGCGAAATTACCGTGGATAGCGAAGAAAATGTTAGAACAGAGTTTTGCATCAAAATTCCTTCATAGTATAATTTTTGTATGAAAGATTTTTTAATAGGTCTTCTTGACTGGATTTATAAGAAAAAATGCTATTTTTGTAAAAGTTCTAAAGAATGCATAATGATGTGTTCTAAATGTTACGATGAAATGGACTACCTGCCGGCAAAAGTAAACAGGATTATAGAAGGGAAAAAAGTTTACTGTGCAGGAGTTTATGCCAAAGTACTGCAAAAACTTATAAGAGGTTTAAAATATCACAACAAAAAAGATTTAGCATATTTTCTAGCTGAATTTATGTTCGGCTACTGGCAGAATATTACGGATGATGCAAATTTTCAGGTAGTGCCTGTACCTATTTATTACAAAAGGAAGAAGAAACGCAAATACAACCACATGGAAGTTGTAGGAATTGATTTTTGCAAACTCGGAGGTTATAATTATAATCCGGACTTAATCGAACGTGTAAAAGATACGCGTCCGCAGTATAAATTATCAAAATCCCAGCGTGCTGAAAATCTTGCAGGTGCGTTTAAAGTTAATCCGGAAAAACTTATGAGTGGCAGAATTTTGATTATTGATGATATTTGTACAACCGGGGCAACTTTTGAAGAAATGATACAAGAATTTAAGAAAAACGGAATTACCGACATTGTCTGTCTTGCAGCAACAACTCCGTTTGGAGATTAAAAAATGATACTAAAAGAATTCTCTAAATATTTACAGGCACGGAACGAAGATTTAATTTTAAACAAAACTACCACGACAAAACTATTATGTGAGTGGATTAAACTTGTTATAAACAAAAATCCAAAAAACCATGCCGATAAAATTGTTCACAGAGAAATTATGCTGGCAGAAAATAAAGCCGGCGATTTTTTTATAGTTGGAAAATCAGACAGCGGCAGAACACTCGTAAAAGCACTCTATAATTTTGCCCTGAGTTATGAACATTATATTATGAGTAAATGGCTTCAGGATAAACAGCCAAAAGATTTTTATAATAAATAAATATTTATGCCCCGCAATAATACCCGCTTAGGTAATTTCAATTAAAAATTGTTATTCTTACAATAATTTTAACACTAAGGGGGATTTAAAAATGAAAGCATCAATCTTTACTGCGCCAATCAGCCATCTGAAAGAATTTAATAATCTATTCATAGAACTTACGGAAAAAAACTGCAATCAAAGATGTAAACACTGCTACATTGATTTTCCGTTATCTAAAAAAGTTAAAGATTTTATTTCTGTTGATATTATAAAAAAAGCTCTTAATGATACAATGAAAGAAAATCTGCAATGCATTTACCTTACCGGTGCAGAACCGATGACACATCCGGATTTCAACAGTATATTAAGATTATGCCTCAAAAGATGCAATGTCTGCATTTGCACTAACGGAAGCTTTATAAATGAAAAAAAAGCAAGATTTTTAAAACGCGTCGAAGATGAAAGTAATTATGAAATTATTTTTAAACTCAGCATAGATCACTACAATGAAATAAAAAGCGACGATATTCGCGGAAGAGGTACATACAGACAGGTTATACACGCAATTAAAAGTCTGGTCAAGTACGAATTCAATCCGATTTTATGCATAACTAATTACTATAAAGAAGACAAAAAAGTTCTCATTGAGGAATTCACAAAAATTTGCACTAAAATAGGTTTTGAAACTCAGGAACATAACTTTGTAATAAACGAATGCTATGATAACTCCAACCGGACAGAAGTTGATTCTGCTGACTGGGAAAGCCTTGACTGTGAATACGGCAGAATACTTACTGCAAAAGGCATTTACACATGTCCTTTTCTTTCAAATGACCACAGAGGACGTTGCGGCGGAGATTTTACCGATTTTGCAGATAAAACACTGCTTGAAACGCCTCTTTGCGCTACCTGCATAAAAAACAAACACCTTTTCTTCGGTATAAACTTTCAATCATTCAACAGCTAAAATTAAAAGCCCTCTTTTTGAGGGCTTTTAATTTATACTTTTTTAGCATATAGTTTTAGCTTAAAATTAATTAACAACAGGGTTTTATTTTTTTCATAAGGTATTATTTCAACCTTAGAAATATCAAGGAAGTGCTCATGTTTATACAAATCTTTTATAAACCCTTCGAAATTTTTATAAGTAGCAACCATCTGCATATCAAGTGTGCAAGCACTTAATTTATCACCGGCACCTTTAACAAAAGGGTCATCAGCAGGGTTATAATCATATTTAATTGACCTTGTTTTAATCGCATTTGCTTTAAGCATTTTCAAAATATCATCAAACTGGGCAGCAACAACACCTTCTGCATCCAAACCGCTTTCGAGAGGTTTGTACATATCTTTGGTTCCGTTAAGATTAGTATCAGTTGCCTTTAATACAGCCTGCTTTTTAGTATCAAGAAGACGCTCTTTTTCTGCAAGTAAGTCAGACTGGGTTTTATATTCCGAAGCTGTCTGGCTTATTGTTTGTATTGAAGGTGCAATCCGCATTACAAGCAGATATATCACAACAAATATTAAAAGCCCTATAATTGCTAAAGCATTTTTAAATAATTTTAACTTTTCTTTATCCATATTAAAGAATTATCCTTTTATTACTTTTTGCCTAAATCAGGTATCGGAGTATTACCCAACAAACCGTTTCCCTGACCTTTACCGTCTTTATTATCGGCAGACGCCGGAGCATTAGGATCCTCAGACTTGCCGTCTTCTCCTTTTAACTTTCCAAAAAGTGCCGATAACTGATCTGTAGTCATATTAGTTATTTCAAATTCATAATTCTGCGAACCTGATGAAGACAGCAAATCATCAACAGACCCTGACTGCATTTCAAGTTTTTGAAGTCTTAATTTTGTGTTAATTAAAGAATCTTTCATATTTTTAAAGAACACATAAATATCTTCAACATTTGTTGCAGCACCTTTAATATCAACCAATCCGTCGCCCTGTGTCATAAAATAAGTAATCCATACCGTATTGGGGATAGATTCACCGACAGCGGAATAGCTCATAAGCTTTGATCTGTTATTTTTCAAAACAACATCAACTTCGCCCTTCAAATCAAAACTTCCTGTATTACTTTGCTCCTGATCTATTTTTGAAACCTGATCGTCAAGTTCCTGAGCTTTTATAGTGACTGCATCAAGAGCCTGTTGTTTATCGGCTTCAACTTTAGGAAGAAGTACAAAAGCAAGAAGCGCAAAAGGCACACCAATTGCTACAAGCAACACCGTTGCAATCGTAGTTGCAGCACTAGGAGTAATTTCAAATGTTTTATCCCCGATAGTAATCGGCACAGGAGGTTCGGAAGAACTGCCTGCAAGAAGCCCGCCGCCTTTAGAAGCTTTTGCCTCTTTAATAAAATCAAATTTAAGCGGGAAATTAGAATAATTGGTAGCAGCAACACCGATAGCCTGCATAGAAATTTTTAAAACATTATCAGGTAAAACATCCAAGCTTACCGGCATAACTTCATGCTTTTTAAATGTATTATTTTCAAAGAAGTCAATAGTACCGGCACCCTGAATTTTGGACGCTAATAATTCCGCACTGACCATATCAGTCTCGGAAATAATATATAAGTAATTAGCAGGGTAACTCATTAATGTAATTTGAGCAGAAGCATTAATTGCATTATATATGTCGTCGCCCTCAAAAGTTTTAATAGCAAGAGGTTCTTCATAGTAATCTACAACGGTCTTTCCAACAAGAGAAACCAGAGAATAACCGGTAGAATTAACTATCATTAAATTCCACGTAATATTATCCTGCATTTGTGCAGTTGTTAAGCCCGTAAAATCTAATGCTCTTAAATAAGAAGCTACAGAAACATCAACCCCTATAAGAGTAGACCCTAGAGTTGCCAGAGCCGTTTTGATATTTTCAATAACAGGAGCCTGAACAGCAGAATATAAAATCTTTCTGCTGTCTGTACTTTGATTTACATTGACATCCTGCCAAGCAATAGTAGGTTCCATACGCCTGAAAATATATGTTTGCTCAACCTCAGACGTAATACTAACAAGCAAGGCATCATCTGAAAGGATTAACGGAAGATTCATTGTACCCATGGATACAAGAGGAATATTCACGACAACATTGCATTTAGGATTAATTTTCAACTCATCGTACATATCAGCTACTGCGTTTTTGAAAACTTCATAATCCGCAATATCTTTTGATGTTTCATTATAAGCCAGCTCTCTGACTGCATAAGCCTTGACTGATTTAGGAGATGTTGTGACATCAAGTTGACACATCTCTAAGCCTACACCCGGGGTTACGGAAAGAAATACATACTCCTGACTGCTACCGCCGAATTGTGACAAAATCTTACTTAAAAAATCTTCACTCATATTCTTAATATTTTCTCTATAATGTAACTAATTCTTATTTTTATTATACAATATATTTACTAGATTAATCAAATTTAACAAAAATTTACACTGTATAGAGGAGAAGTCTTTACATGAATTCAATAATCACCGAAATTAAAAAGCTGAAAAAAGAAAAAAATGCCGTCATACTTGCACATTGCTATCAAAACGCCGAAATCGACGAAGTTGCTGACTACGTTGGAGATTCGCTGTATCTTAGCCAGATGGCTGCGAAGACAAATGCAGATATTATAGTATTTGCAGGAGTATATTTTATGGCGCAGACGGCAAAAATACTTAATCCTGACAAAAAAGTACTTCTCCCACGGCTTGAATCAGGCTGCCTTATGGCTGATATGATTAATCTTCAGCAATTGCGTGAGTTTAAGGCCAAAAACCCGGGAATACCTACTGTATGTTATATAAATTCTACCGCAGAGGTTAAAACAGAATGCGATATATGCTGTACAAGTTCTAATGCTTTAAAAATAGTCAAAAGCCTTAATGCACCACGTGTAAATTTTCTTCCTGATACATACCTCGGTAAATGGGTAGAATCACAGCTTGAAGGAACTGAAGTTGTAACGTATCCGGGATTTTGTCCGACACATTTAAGAATAAAACCTGATGATATTATTGAAGCTAAGAAAAAATATCCAAAAGCCAAAGTTCTTGCCCACCCGGAATGCCATCAGGAAGTCGTAAAGCTTGCTGATTTTACGGGCAGCACAACCGGAATAATGAAATTTGCAGCAGAAAGCTCTGAAAAACAATTTATAATTGCTACTGAAAAAGGTGTTGTTGACAGGCTTAAACGTGATTATCCGGAAAAAGATTTTATTCTTATAAAAGATAATATTATATGTCCGAATATGAAATGGAATACTTTAGAAGATATTTATAACTCATTAAAACACATGCAATATGAAATTAATGTGGATAAAGAAATTGCTCAAAAAGCACTCAAATGTATTAACAGAATGCTGGAGGTTTCCAGATAATGAATGATATAATATTCGGCAAAAATGCCGTAACAGAAGCCTTGATTTCTGGTAAAAGAGAAATTAATAAAATATTAATTTCAAAAAATATCCACAGTGATAATAAAATTGAGAAAATAAAGGATTTGGCACGTGAACGCGGAATCGTGTTTCAGTTTGTCGCAAAAGAAAAATTTTCAGAATATGCAGAATTTAATCACCAGGGGATAATTGCACAGATTTCTCCAATAAAATATACGGATTTTGATGAATTTTTAAATCAACCTCATGAAAATTCTTCGCTGGTAATTCTTGACGGAATAGAAGATTCACATAACCTCGGTGCAATTATTAGAACATGTGTTTGTGCAGGCGTCGATGGAATTATAATCCCGTCTCGGCGTAATGTTCAGGTAAATTCTATTGTAGAAAAAACAAGTGCCGGTGCAATTAACCATATTCCTGTTATAAAAGTAAATAGCCTGACCAATGTAGTCCAAAAACTTAAAGAAAACAACTGGTGGGTAATTGCAACAGATGCTTCCGCAAAAGATAATTATTATAATATAAATTAT